>ERZ1292623.1319-Hain-H51-01um-R1-1319-length-24111-cov-9_pt4 | contig 19502 bp, 19 predicted proteins | sample MGYA00564398_ERZ1292623 | MGnify/ENA primary metagenome ERZ1292623 (study PRJEB36523, sample SAMEA6512633) | groundwater metagenome | collected 2019-01-07 | study: AquaDiva: Metagenomics assemblies of 32 groundwater samples | reverse complement strand
CCTCCTCCCTCCTCCCTGTCCTTGCAACGTCGCAGCGGCAACATCCGATCCAGTCGCATCTGGCTTGGCAGCGAGCACGGCTCGAACATCGCTGTCATCCTGGAAGAAGCGCGCGAACTGAAAGCCACCGACGTGCACATCATGGCGGGATCGGTCGTCCTGTTCCGGGTTGACGGGCAGTTGCAGCCGTTCTCGGACGACGTGATGTCCGCGTCCACGGCACGGCACCTCTCCTGCGCGCTGCTGTCCGAACAGCAGGTCGCGACGCTGGACGAAGAGCTGGACCTGGACTTCATGTGCGTGGACGCCAAGCAACAGCGCTACCGCGTGAACGTGGGTCAGTTCAACGGCGCCACCGGCAGCACCATTCGCCTGCTGCCCAGCAGGCCACTCGCGCTGGAGGACTTGAAGCTCCCGCCTGTCGTGACTGACATGACCCACCGCGGCAAGGGGCTCATTCTCATCACCGGCAGCACCAGCCAGGGCAAAACCACGACGATGGCCGCCATGGTGGACGCGATCAACCGGCACAGCCGCAAGCACATCATCACGATCGAGGACCCGATCGAGTACCTGCACACCGCGGGCAAGTCGCTGGTTCGCCAGCGCGAGGTGGGCCGGGACACGAAGTCGTTCGCGTCCGGCCTGCGCGCCGCCATGCGTCAGGATCCCGACGTGGTGCTCATCGGAGAAATGCGCGACTACGACACCATCGAAACGGCGCTGCGTGCCGCCGAGACCGGCATCCTGGTGCTCTCGACGATGCACATCGTGTCCATCGAGAAGCTCATGGACCGGCTGTTGGCGTTCGTGCCCCATGGCCGCGAGAACATGATCCGCGCGATGGCGTCGGAGTCGCTGCAGTGCGTGGTCCACCAGGAGTTGCTGCCCACCGTGGACGGCGGCAAGCGCATCGCGGCGGAAGTGCTGGTCGCCACCCGCGCGGTGAAGAATCAGATCCGGGCCGGGACCGATCTGCAGTTGCGCACCAGCATTCAGGTGGGGATGACGGTGGGCATGCAGACCATGGCGCAATCACTCGATGAACTGCTCCAGGAAGGCGCGATCACCGAGGGGATCCACCAAAGCGTCTTGAAGGACTACCAGCCGATCGGCTCCTGACCGGTGACGCGGTGAGCGGACCGATGCCCGCCGGGAACGAGGACCAGGCTTTTCTCCGGCAACTCGAAACAGCGCTCGGCAACGACTATCACGTCGACCGGCTCATTGGCCAAGGCGGATTCGGGCGCGTCTACGCGGCGACCGATGTGCGACTGGGCCGGTCCGTGGCGATCAAGTTGATCCGGCCCGACCTCGCCGGTGCGCGCGCTTTTGTGGACCGATTCCGCAGCGAGGGCACGGCGCTGGCCAAGTTCCGGCATCCGGGCATCGTGCCCATCTACGACATCCGCGAGCACGAGGGCCTGATCTACTACGTCATGCCGTTGATCGAGGGTGAGACGGTGCGCACCAAGCTCGAGAAACGCGGCCGGCTGTCGCCCAAGGAAACGCAACGCATCTTGATCGAGCTGTGCGATTGCCTGGCCGCAACGCATCGCGGCGGCATCGTCCATCGCGACATCAAGCCGGACAACGTCATCCTCGAGGGGACAGCGCTGGGAAAGGCGTTGCTCATGGACTTCGGCATCGCCAAGACGGTGCGCGAGCTGGAGGAGAGCACCGGCGGTCTGCTGATGGGCACGCCGACGTACATGTCACCGGAGCAGGTGAGCGGCGACTCCGTACTGGACCATCGGTCCGATTTGTATTCGGTGGGCGTGATGGCGTATCACATGCTCACCGGCAAACCGCCATTCCAGGGCAACTCGGCACACGCAGTGCTCGCGGGACACGTGACCGACCGCCCCGAGCCGATCCGGAAGAAACATCCGTCGGTCCCCCGCGGCTTGGCGGAGGCGGTGGAGCGCTGTCTCGAAAAGCGCCCTGAAGACCGGTTTCAGTCGGCAGCCGAGCTCAGTACGGCGCTCCAGCTGGTGGTGTTCGCCTCAGACGTGGAGCTGGACGAGCCCGCGCCGCCCAACTATGCGATGCCGTTCTTTGCGGGATTGTCGGTGGAATGCGCCGCGTTCGCCGCCTTGGACATCCGGCCCCTGTTCATCGCGCTGACCTCCACGGAGCTGTGGTACATGGCCGGTGGCTTCGGCCTGCTGGCGGTGTTGTTGTCCCCGGTGGCGCGAGCGGCCACCGGCCCGCTGGACGCCGAAATGCGCGATTGGTACCGGAATCACACCCGAAGGAAGATCACGCCATGACTCGACTCCTTTTCGGCCTCGCGGTGATCCTGTTGGTGCCGGCGGCGCGCTCTCAGCAGGTCGCCGACACCGCGTTCGACATCTCGGTGGCTCGCCCGGCGCATATGCGGCGCCATTCACCATGGGGACCAAGCGCGCTGGCTACCGGAAGCCAGGACCGCCCTTGCGATCGTCGAGCACGAAGTGCGCACGCCCCGGCATCTTCACCGCCGGAAGCATCCTGGCATTCATGATGGCATCGCGCGCAATCACGCCGTTCTCCGCGAGCAAGAAGGCCACCACGCTGTAGACCTCGTCGGGCTTGAGCGTGCTCGAGGCCGGAAACGGCATGGCCCGATTGATGTAGTCATACAGCGTTGTGGCGTAGGGCCAGTAGTTACCGACGGTCTTGGCCGCCTTGGGATCGTCCCCGAACGGAAAGTTCTTCGGCTCCGCGCCGATGAGCTTGGGATACGTGGGTGGAATGCCCTCTCCCTTGGCCCCATGACACACCGCGCACTGCTTGGCGTACACGTCGGCGCCCTTGGCATACGTGCCACGCCCTGTGGGCAGCCCTGCGCCATCCGGGTTGGCGTCGATATCCCACGCGCGGACCTCCGCGTACGATGCATCGCGGCCAATGCTGCGATACCGCTTGGTCTGCGTGCCGGCCTGCGACGCGTCGGACGCCTGGCATCCGGCGACCGCGACACCCGCGACGGCAAGAAACAGCGAGGCGTATTTCATGCGGTGCCCGCGAACGTCACGCGGCCGTCGCGATCCACACTCCACGCGCGGATGTAGGTGAAGTGGTAGTCCGTCCCCTTGCCGCGTGCGGACTCAAAGACCGCTCGCGTCGGCTGTACCGCACCGGTCTCATCCGTCGCGCGGCTCATGATCGTGGTGGGACGTCCGTTCCAGTTCCACATGTGACGGAAGCGCGTGTGCGCTTTGGTCTGCACCGGCCCCTGCAGCTCGGCTTTCTCCCAGCTGGCGCCTCCGTCCGTGCTGACGTCGACACTGGTCACCTTCCCCCGCCCGGACCACGCAAGGCCCGAGACTTCGCCCCAGCCACGATCGATCCGAGCCGGGTGCGTCGGTGAGGTGATGACGGACTTCACATCCATCACGAAGCTGAACTGTCGCGCTTTGCCGCCGGCGAGCGGGTCCGTGTACTTCGACGTCTCGTCCTTGGACATGTTCGGCTGGTCCACGGCCTTGAGGCGACGCAACCACTTGATGCACATGTTGCCCTCGAAGCCCGGCAGGAACAGGCGCAACGGGTAGCCGTTGGACGGGCGCAGCGGTTCTCCGTTGAATGCCCAGACCACCAGCGCGTCGTCCATCGCCTTGTCGAGCGGAACACTGCGCGAGAGCTTGGCGGCGTCGGCGCCTTCCGCCAATAGCCATTTCGCCGCCGTGCGCATGCCGGTCTCGCGGAGCAGCACCTTGAGCTCGACGCCCGTCCATTCCCCGTTGCAGGTGAGCCCGTCCACGTTCTGCGGCGTCATGTCGGGCTTGGGATCACGAAACGCCGCGCGCCCGTTGCCAGAGCACTCCAGAAAATGGACCCTGGAGGCACTGGGAAAGCGCTTCAGGTCGGCCATCGTGAAGGTCATCGGCCGGTCGACAAGGCCATGGATGAGCAGCTTATGCGTAGCCGGATCCAGCGCGGGAACCCCGGAGTGATGCCGCTCGAAAAGCAGGTCATTGGGCGTCATGGTGCCCGTCAACTGGTGCAACGGCGTGAACGACGCCCCGGTCTGCACTCCGACGGGTGTGCGCGCCGGCGACTCGAACGGCGACCGCGCGGAAGTCGCCGTGGTGGGCCCGCCCGGAACTGACGACGGATCGGTTGCTGGGGACTGCGCCGCCGCTGTCTCGGCCAGCGCCGGCAACTGCGCCGGCAACAGCGCCGCGCCGGCGGTGAGCGCCGCGCCAGCGAGCAGCTCGCGCCGCGAAATGGGATCGGTGGTCTTTTTCATCTACTGGCGTGCGCGAGGTGGCGCGGGAACGATGGTGGTGGCCGGCCGGGACCGCGGAAGCACGGGCGGGGGGAGGTACGCGGAATGACCCTTGGTGGCATAGGGAATGTCCGACGGCGCATCGCCGGCCGGCCAATCGGCCTCCTTCCCCGGAGAATCGGGCCGCGGCTGCGCCGTGATGAACGCCGCGACGTCGAACGCCTCCTGGTGCGAAAGCGTCTTGCCCATGCCGAACGGCATGTTGTGCCAGATGAACGACGCGGCCTTGCTCTGGCGTGCCATCGACGCGCCGACACTGAACGACCTTGGGCCCCAGAGCGCCGGAATGCGCGGCTTCAGCGTCGCATTCCCCTCGCCGGTCGCGAGGTGACACGACGCGCACTTGGTGTTGTACACCTGAATGCCACGCGCACGGTCTCCGGTGAGCCCGGCGGGCATCGCCAACAGTCCCTGCGCCCCGGTGACTTTGCCTCCCTCACCAGTTGGCACGCCGCCCGACACCCAAGCGATATACGCGAGAATGTCCTGCATCTCGCGGCTGTCCGTGGAAAGTCTGCTGCCGGACAAGCTGCGCGTGAAGCAGTAGTTCACGCGATCCGCCAGCCCGATGACCGCAGCCGAGCGCTCGAGGTATTTGGGAAAGCGGGCGTGCGAACCGACCAGCGGCGCAGCCTCAGCAACTCGGCCGGCAACCAGGTGGCAATTGCCGCACGTGATGTTGCCAGGCGCGAACGCCGGCAGACTGTCCGGCGTGTCGACGATCAACGCCAAGCCGCGGCGAATCGACGCGCCCAGCGAGTCGGCCGGAATCTGGGAGTCGGCCGGCGGCCGCCAATCCGTGGCCGCGGCGCGGCTGACTTCCGGCTGGCGATCCAACGTGCATGCCGTGACGAAGGCCGCCATCAGCGCGGCGCGCACGAGGCGCAATGTTCGACTCGTGTGCGTCACGTCAGCGCGCGCCGAGGTACCGCTTGGCGATGGCAGGTTCGGTGCGGGACGCGTCCGCCTTGCTCAGCAGTTCCAGTACCTCGGAGTACCTGGCCCGCGCGACGGCGTGGTTGCCCGCGCGATCAGCGGCGCGCGCGGCGCCCCAGAGGGCGCGGAAGCGGCGCAACTCCCGAACGAGCGTCTTCTCGTATGACGCCAGCGCGTCGGCGGGCCGACCGATCTGGAGGAGGAGATCGCCCTCGAGTTCGCGTGCCGGTAGAATGGGCCCCGGTGTCACCGGGTGCTTCTCGACGGTCTCTTCGAGCTCCGCGCCCGCCCGCGCCAGCTGGAGCGCCTTGGCGGTGTCGTGCGTGGCAAACGCGACCCACGCCGAGGCTGCCAACCGCTGCGCCTCGACGATGGTGGCCCAATACGTGTCGTTGGCACGATCGAGCTGTGCCTTGGTGGCCGTGAGCGAATCCACGTCGCGCTGCGCCGGCGCCGGATTGCCGGACCTCGCGGCGCCAACCGCCCGGGAGAACCACGTGATGGCGCGGACGTTCGGCGCCGCGTTCACCGGCACCCGAAGGTTCGCGGCCTCGCTCCACGCGTCGCGTTCAACGGCGTACCGCGCGGGCATGGCAGTGAAATTGTAGCCCAGGGTGCCACTGTAGAACTGATCGTTGTTTCTGATGGCGCGGTCGACGACGTCCTTGGCCTCGCGCTCGCGTCCCTGCTGCAGGTACGCGTACACCATGTAGTCCATGGGATGGACCGCGGCGTTGGAGTCCGGCTCCGCGCGCGCGGACCGTTGGTTGGTCTCGATGGACTCGTCCCAGCGACCCAGCCGCGTGAAGATGTGCGACGGCATGTGCAGCGCGTGCGGCGCCGCGGGCGCGATGCTGGCATACGCCTTGGCTGCCTTGGCGCCACGCGCCGCGGTGGCAGGCGCGTCGTACGCGTGGATGATGTAGTGCGCCAAGCCGGGGTGGTCCGGATGCGCGTCAAAGAGCGGCTGCATGAGCTCGGCCGCGGCGATCTGCTGCGCGAACGTCATGTCCGTGGTCGACGCGTTGGCCACGAGGGTCCGGGCATAGAAGATCGTGGCTTCCTTGTCCTCCGGGTGCGCCTTGCGCAGCGCGTCCCACGCCTGTTCCTGCGCCTTCATTCGCGCCGCGTGGTTGTCCGTGGCCGCGGCGCTGTAGTAGGCGACCCCCGTTGCCGCATACATCTGTTCGCGGTGCGTGGCCTTGGCGGCGAGCGCCTGGGCCCGCTGAGACAGGGCCAACCCCTGCTGAAGCCGCTCGGCGTTGGGGCCGATGCGCGTCATGGGATTCCCCATGAGGGTAACTGCGCGGCCCCAGTGGGCCAAAGCACACGTGGAGTCGGCTTTGATGATCTCGCCGAACGCGGCGTTGGCGGCGTCGAACCAGAAGGAGTGCAGCATCGCCACCGCGCGCTCGAAGCGCGGCTGGATGCCTGGTGCGCAGGAGATCGGAAAGGCAACGCGGCCCAATTGCTCAGCGGGGCCGGCCGGATGTTGATGGTCCTGGGCAACGCCAACGGCTGGCGTCGCGAGAGCAAGGGCAAGCAGGATGTGGCGCATGGCGAAAGGTCGCCCGACGGTGCCGATCAGTCCAGCGGATGCTTGAACCGCAGCCCCTTGAAGCGCGCGAAGTCCCCGTCGGCGGTGACGAGCGTGCACCCCTGTTCGATCGCCAGCGCCGCCAGCCAGGCGTCGGTGACGAGGTTGCCACGCGCGCGCGCATTTCGGCACAAGCCGGCGAATACGTCCCAGTGGCCCGGGCCCGGTTGCACCGCGTGCGCCGAGGGCGCCGCCCGCACTGCACTTGTGAACGCCAGCGCCTCATCCGTCGTGCTCGGCGCCTTCCACAAGCTCCTGTGGGTGGTGATCCGCACGACCGCGCCAAGGGACTCGGGCGCGAACGCCACTGGGACCACGCCAGCCAGGGCCTCGCTCAACCAACGCCGGAATTCCCCGTGCCGCGGCGCGTCGCGACGACAAGCGTACACCAGCACGTTGACATCCAGCAGAATCACTCGATGCCGTCCATCAGGTCGAGCAGCGCTGAGGTGTCGTCGAGGTTAACGCCGGGCTTCAGGCCGCCGAAACCGAACGATGGCAGGGTAAACGGCTTCTTCGACCGGCGGCTCGGGTCCTCGGCCAGATACTCGGACAGCGCACGCTCCATAACCGCGGTCAGCGTGATGTCGTTCTTGCGGGCATAGACCTTGGCTTTCTGGACCAGCGTATTGCTGAGCCGCAGCGTCGTGTGGCGGTTCTTCATGCTGTATGTCTAGATGTCATATAGCTGTATGTCAAGCGGTATCGAGACGGCCGACGACTATCCTGGCGCTGACTCCGACGCCACGCACTCCCTGATGATGGCGGCCCAGACTTCCACGTGGCGCGGCTTGTTGAGGTCGGGATCCACCACCGCGATTTGCAGATCAGGGTCCGCCCGCAGCGCGGGCCAGCCCCACAGTTTCACCACGATCCCCGGCATGATCTGGCCCGCGGACACGGTGATCACTTTGCCGTTGTCCCGCCGGACAAAGAACGGACTCACCAGGTTGGTGCTCTTCTGGATGTTGGGGCGGTGGACCTTGAAGAAGATGCCGTCGGGGTCCGTGAACGCTACGGGCTGGAGCGTGAGGTCGGCGCCCGACCGCTTGATATGGACGGTCGCGATCTCGGTGATCTGTGCGTCGGTCAGCATCGTGCCGACTATTATGGCGCGCGCGGATGCGCGCGCAAGAACTCCGCGATGTAGTCCATGACGTCCACCGTCGGCTTCCACCCAATGGACCGTGCTTTGGCAGAGGACATCGTCGCCTCGGCCCGACCCGGATACCCTTTCACCTTCTGCACGGGACCGCCGAACGCTTTGGCAATCTCCATGACGGAATGGGTGCGCGTCGTGCCCAGCGCGTAGCGGTCGCCTGTTCCCTTCTTTGCCGTGAGTATGATGCCGCGCGCCAAGTCCTTCACGTACGTAAAGGCGCGGCGCTGCGTTCCGGGGCTCACCACGGTGAGCGGCTCACCACGGAGATACTGCCCTTCGAAGATCGCAATCACGGTGCCGTATTTCCGGTCACCGCGCTCGCGCGGCCCAAACCCGTTGTAGAAATAACAAATCGCGTACGGCAGCTTGTACCAGCGACCGTAGTCGTTGATCAGGTCGACGTTGGCGGCCTTGGTGAACGAGTACGGATTCTGGTGCCGGCCGTCGCCCTCGATGGCGAACTTCGTGCTCGACGCCGCGTATACCAGCTTCTTGACGCGACGCGCGCGACAGTACTCGGCCACCGCGAACGTGCCGACGATGTTCATGTCGAACACCACGCGGACGTCATCGAACGACGGCGCGATGCGTGAATACTCGCCCAAGTGGTACACGACGTCGGGCGTTTCGGGCACGAGGCGCTCGATGTCCTTGGTGTGACCTTCGCGGTATTCGGCTCCGTCGATGTGGTTCGCCGGTGTGCCGATGAAATAGTTGTCGAGCGAGATGACCCGGTTGCGCTCGTCGGCCACGAGCAGCTCGATCACGTGCGAGCCCACGTGGCCGGCGCCGCCGGTCACCAGAATCGTGCGTTGTTTCATCGGGGGCTGGGCCGCTACTTCTTCATCGGGCGAAGGTTCCACTCGAAGAACGCCCAGGTACGGTTCCACGAGTCAATCTGCTCCGGCGTGTCGTCGCGCTCCATGGCGTCATTCTTGACGCGCCGATTGAACGTGTGGCCGCAGCCGCCGCCACCGGGCGGTGGATCCACATAAATCTTGGTCTCGGCCAGATCTGGCTTGAGCGCCTGCAACGTGTAGACCATTTGCTGGTTCTCTCTGAAGAACACATCGCAGTCATTGGTCGCGACGTGCACGAGAATCGGCACCGTGAGCCCCTGCGCGTGAAAGACGGGCGAGCGCTTGATGTACTCCTCCGTCTTCTCAAACGGCAGCCCCTGAATGCCTTCTTCGGCCGCGAACGATGCGGCGTAGCCGGGTCCGTGGTCGGACAAGCGGAAGATCAGGTTGGTGACCGGCACCATCGCCACGCCCACCTTGAACGGATGTTCGTAGCGGAACAGGATGTGCGAGACGATGAATCCGCCGTGGCTCCATCCCATCGCACCCAGCCTGTCCATGTCCACGTACGGCAATGTCTTCAGGTAGTCCACGGATGACAGCGCGTCGTCCACTTCCTTCCCGCCGTAGTCGATCGCCTTGTAGAACTCCTCGCCAAAGCCGGTGCTGCCACGATACTCGGGGGTGATGATGACGTACCCCTTCTGCACCGCGTCCCGTACGAACGGCCACATCCCGATGCTCCAGTCGCCGTGCACGCCGCCGTGGATCCAGACGAGCGCCGCGTGCTTCTCCGCTTTCTTGTTGAGCGGCGCGAACAGGTACGCCGGGATCTCCATCCCGTCGGCCCGACTCTTGAACGACACCTTCTGGAATTCCATCACGCCCTTGGCGCGGGCGGCATAGGCGCTGTCCGTCAGCTTCTTGCGCGCCATCTGCACCGCGCAGTTCTGGCCACAGCCCGGCAGGTCCTTGGGGTCCTTGCTGACGTACAGCTCGCGTGCGCGAAGAGTGTCGCCGATGGGAACGTTCCGGCGACGCGGACCCTGCGGACCCCGCGGACCCTGCTGTTGGGCCTGCGCCGGCGGATTCTGCGCCCATACCGGATCGGTGAGGAGTGTGGCAGCCGCAATGGCGGCAAGCAGGCGCGGGGAGTAGCGAAGCATGGCTCGTATTCCGTGAGGTGACGGGCAGAAGATAACTTCCGTCGACATGGACCGGCGAGCGTTTCTCCTGACCGCAACTGCTTCAGCCGTCGGCTCTCGGCTTCGGCTGTCCGCTTGGCCTGAGGGCCTGAGGTTGGAGCGGCCAAGGCCCAGCCCGGCGCAGCTCGCGTGGCAGCGCGACGAACTGGCGCTGTTCCTCCACTTCGGCGTCAACACGTTCACCGACCGCGAGTGGGGCGACGGCAAGGAAGATCCGGCGATCTTCAACCCGGTTCGTCTGGAGGCAAGCCAATGGGCGCGCGCCGCACAATCGTCCGGATTTCGCGCGGTGATTCTCACGGCCAAGCATCACGACGGATTCTGCCTCTGGCCGTCGGCAACGACAAAACACTCGGTGGCCTCCAGCCCTTGGCGCGGCGGCACCGGTGATCTGGTGCGCGAATTCGTGATCGCATGTCGCGCGGAAGGCCTTCGCCCCGGGCTGTATCTCTCGCCGTGGGACCGGAATCACCCGACGTATGGTGATTCGCCGCGCTACATGGACGTGTACATCCAGCAGCTCACGGAACTGTGCACGCGGTACGGGCAGCTCGCCGAAGTGTGGTTCGATGGCGCCAACGGTGAGGGCCCCAGCGGCAAGCGGCAGGTATATGACTGGCCCCGCATCTGGGGCACGGTGCGCCGCTTGCAGCCGGACGCGGTGATGTTCTCGGACGCGGGCCCCGACGTGCGCTGGTGCGGCAACGAGAGCGGCACGGCCGGCGATCCCAACTGGTCTACGATGAATCCGGCCGCGGTGCCCTACCCCGGCGCCGACGGCCCCGGCATCATCTCGGCACTTCAGCATGGCGATCCGGCGGGCACCGTGTGGCGGCCCGCCGAGGTGGACGTCTCCATTCGGCCGGGCTGGTTCCACCATCCGGCACAGGACGCGCGCGTGCGTTCCGTGGACAATCTCGTCGAGTTGTACCTCACGAGCGTTGGCCGCAACGGAAAGCTGCTGCTCAACGTTCCACCTGCGCGCACCGGGTTGCTGCACGACACGGATGTGGCGCGGTTGGCCGGGATGCACGAACGCCTCGGCGCGATGTTTGGCCACGACCTCGCCGCCAATTTGACGCGACAGGCCAATGCCCAGGAAGGGACCGCGACGATCGACCTGACGCTCGAGGAGCCGACCGCGATCGCGGCGATCAGGCTGGGTGAGGAGATCGCGGCCGGGCAGGTCGTCTCGCGCTACTCGGTATCGGGCTACGCGGCCGGCGATTGGCGCCCGCTGAGCCGCGGCACGACGATCGGGTACGCGAGGATCGACCGCTTTGACCCGATCACCGTCAGCCGTGTGCGCGTGTCCATCGAAAGCGCGCTCGCCACACCGGCCGTGACGACCGTCGCGCTGTACGCTCCAGCTTAGGTAGCCGTTGGTCAGCCCGGGGCAGTTAGGGAACCTCTGATTAACTCAGTCGTCATTGTGAGCGACGAACCTGCCCGTACGTGCCGTGACCAGCAGCACGGCCCCTCGGCCACACGGTCAGCCGGATTCGGCGGATGGCGCGGACGCGACGGACTGGCCAGGCGTCACTGGCGCCTCCCGGCCCAAGGCAATGGCACTTTTTCTATGGCCCTCGGCCGCAAACAGTGACTCGTGCACATCACGCGGTCACCAGGAGACGTGCAGTTCACGCCGTGTTCTGCCTGATCCGCCAACTCCGCTCCCATCCGGATAGACTCTGGCCGAGGGGGTGGCCCGGGATTCGGCCGAGCGCGACGGCGGAGCTACGATTCGTCGCCGCTGCGCCGCTCAGAATGACAATTGATCAGAGGTTCCTTAGGGCCGCATAGCAGGTGGCGTGGGCACGAACGGCGGCGGCACTCCGATCGACGCAGCCGGCGGCGCCTTGCGCGTGCGATTGTACTCCCGCCACGCGGCCGCCATCGTCTGCTGACGTTGCACCCAGAGTTGCGTCGGCACGTCGAACCGTGCCAGCACGTTGTCGATCCAATACGGCCGGTTCTCGGCCATCCACGCCTGCTGATACAGCTGCCGCAGGTTCGCGTACCCTTCGCGCATATCCTGAATGCGGCCGTTAATGCTGGTGATGTCGCCAAAGTTGCGCCCCGCTTCGGACCGGCCCTCGCGCGTGGTGTCCGCCGCCTCGATGCGAGCATACATGCCGGCGATCTCGTCCGCGAACTGGAATTTGGCCGCGAGCCAGTCGATGCGCCGTGCGCCGAGCTCCACGGAGGTGAGCGACTGCATCTCACGCAGGGCTTGACCGCTGCGACGCACCTGCGCAATCAGCACCAGCGCCGACTCGGCCATCACGCGCACGTCCCGCGCCGCCGGCAGAATCCGCGCGTTCAGCAGTTGGCCTTCCGTGCTCCACGGATCCAGGTAGAACAAGAACGTGCTCGCGTCTCCCACGCCGGCATCCCGCAACCGTGCCTGGGCGGCGCTCAATTTGCGCTGGGCGTCGTCGATCTTGCCCGTCGTGTCGCCATGAAACACGCGTCCGTAGCTGCGCTCGAATTCGGGAATGCTGCTCTCGCCTGGCTGCCATGACGCAGCCGCGCCAAACAACACGCCGTACCACGTCTGCTCGAACAACGCGTCGCCATCGTCGTCCCAGGACGTATTGAGCACGCCGGTCGCGCCCCAACGCTGCCCGTCGCGGATGAAGCCCTGGATGTTTCGCAGCGCCACGAAGTTGTTCGGGTACACGCGGTTCCAGTTACTCACGCCCGGCGCGACCCACGTTTCCATGTTCACGTCCAGGCGATATGGCGTCAGCAGGCGCTCCCAATTCGGCCCGAGGCCGTAGTCCCACGCCACCGCGATCATGTCCTTGGGCAGGTTCTTCACCAACTCCGGGTGGTTCATCGCCACGTCGCCCCAGAACAAGAACCGCTTGCCGGTATAGCGCAGCGTATCGGCGATGTCCCTCAGGAAGTTGACGTACACGGGGCCGATGCCTTCGGTCTTGACCCGCTCAGCCGTCTGGCCGCGACCCAGCTCGAACGTCTCGTCCGCGCCGAGGTGAATGAACTTGCTGGGGAACAGCGAGTCGATCTCGGCGAACAGCTCACGGATCAGTGCCATCGAGCCCGGCTGGCCCGGCGCGATCACGTGGCCATGCGACGTTTCCGCGAGCGGCGCATACAGCTCCCACTTGAGGACGTGGTGCAGATGCCCGAAGGCCTCCTGCTCCGGAATCACATCTATATGGTATGACCGCGCGTAGTGGATCAGTTCGCGCACTTCGGCGCGCGTCATGAACCCGCCCGGGATGTTCGCGATCGAATTCGACAGGTACTCCAGCGTGTGCTCGTAGTACGGCGAATAGACGTTCAACTTGTAGGCCGCAAACGTGCGGATCTGCTTTTTCTGGTATTCGAGCGTCGGCAGCGGGCCGCGCGACAAATCGTCATGGATGCCGCGATACCGCATCGCCGGCCAGTCGCGAATCCGCACGAAATCCAGGGTGGCCGTCGCGCCCGAGCCGACCACGAGCTGCTTCACGGTCTGAGCACCGTAAAACACGCCAGACGCCGAATCCGCGATCACGATGAGCCGATTCGTGTCAGCCACGATCATGTAGCCCTCGGTGCCAAGCGTGTCGCTCCAGGTCAGCACCAAGCGCTTGAGCAACGCCTTGGCCGGCGCGCTTCCAGCACGCAACAACGACACGCGCGTCACGCCGCGCGGCACGGGGCGCGTCCTCACCACGGCCACTCCCCGAGCCTTGAGTTCGTCACTCAGGTCTGACGCGGCGAATCGGTCGTCCGCATTCGACGGTGCGTCCACCGCAATCCCTGCCTTGAGCGACACCGCGCGGACATAGGCGACTTCTCGCGGTCGAGGGACCAGTCGCAGCGAGGCACTATCCTGGGCGCCGGAAACGGCCGCACAGGCAACGGACACTGTCAGGGCAAGTTCGAAGGGACGCATGGGCCGAAATGTACGAACAAACGCCGTCCGCAGCCGGTCACCTCTGTCGGCGCGGCGGAAGAATGTTAGAATACCGCCATCTCTTTCCGACGATGGTCAGACAATGCGAAAGATTGTCATCGCGCTCGCCCTGGGCATCATCGCGGGCTACTGGCTGGGCTACTTCGATGCCTTCCGCGGGGAAAAGGCGATCGGCTCCAGAATCCGTATCGCCATGGGCATGGTGTCACCTGAGGGAATAAGCGCGGAGCGAGCTCGCCGCGCGCAAATGTTGCGCGACACGATCCATGTGCGCTCGGGCGCCGCGGATCTCCCGAACTAAGGGGCCGCCGCGATCGTCACCGACGCGGCGCCAGGTCCACCAGCGCTACAGACGGGCTCTGATGAACTCAGGCGTCATGCCGGACAACCACTGCGTCAGAACCCGAAGCGTGTCGGTGGCCATGAGGACGCCCACGATCACGAGCATCGCACCGGCCACGCGGGACGACCACATCATCGCGCCACGGTAGCGCGCCAGCACCGCCACAAAGCGGTCCATGAGCAGCGCGGCCAGCAGGAACGGGACTGCAAGGCCGGCAGAGTACGCCAGCAGCAGCGCGAGGCCGTGATTCAAGTCGGCAGAACTCGCCGTATACGTCAGCACCGCGCCGAGGATGGGACCGATGCAGGGTGTCCACCCCGCGGCGAACGCCATTCCGACGAACACGCTGCCCAAGTACCCCAGGGGCTTGGTCGCGATGTGCACCCGCCGCTCCCTCGCCAACAGGCTGAAGTTGAAAGCGCCCAGCAGATACAGTCCCAGCACGATGACCACCACACCGCCGACGCGTCCCACCCAATCGCGATTGTAGCCCAGCATGCGGCCGAGCGCCGTCGCGGTCGCGCCCATGGCGAGAAACACGAGGGTGAAGCCGAGGATGAACAACAACGCGTGGATCAGCGCGATATGCCGCGACTTCTGCACGTCCTCCAGCGACAACCCCGTGACGAAGGTGACGTACGACGGGATGAGCGGCAGGACGCAGGGCGAGAGGAAACTCAGCAGCCCAGCGCCAAAGGCGACGGCGAATCCGACCGAGGCGCTTTCCTGAATCACGTGCCCAGCGCGCGCTCGAGAATGCCCGTGAGCGCAGTGTCGCCGGGCTGGACCGGACCGGTCTTGCGCCAGCGCAGCACTCCGGCGCGATCGATCACGAAGGTGGTCGGGACGCCGATGAGCAGGAAGCGCGTGGATACCCGGTCCTCGGGGTCGAACCAGACGGGATAGTCCATCGCGAAGTCCCTCACGAACTGCCGCACATCCGCGTCGGCGCCGGCGGCGTCGACGGTGACACCGATGATGTCCAGCCCGCGCGCGGCGTAGCGCTTGTTGAGTGCCACCAACTCGGGGATCTCCGTACGGCACGGGTGACACCATGTTGCCCACACGTTGAGCATCACGACCCTGCCCCGGTGCATCGAAAGCGCCACCGAATCCCCGGACGCGGTGGTGGCGGAATAGTCGGGCATCGGTTGGCCAACTTCCACCTTGCCGCCGGCGTCGCGCGACGCGCCGCAAGCGCCCGTCGCGAAGGACAGGGCGAGCACGAGGACGCGCGAGTTCAACGGATTGCCGACAGCGCCACGCGCGCGACGCGGACCGTTGACGGACGCGTCGGTTGCGTCCAGGCGAAGTACACCCGGTCGCCGGACAGCGTCAGCCGCGGGAATCCGCTGGCGCGGGCCGCGGACGACGCCGCGATGGTGACCGGTTCTCCTGCACGACCCTGCGGCGTTACTCGACGCACCTGCACCGCGGCCGTATCGCCGCCGACGCGCTCGACCCAACTGACGATCGCGCTTCCGTCCGCGAGGATCGCCGCGTCGACGCGTCCAGCCGGCTTGCCCTGGTCCACGCGCACCGGCGAAGAGAACGTCGCGCCGGCGTCCGAGGAGAACGCGATATTGACGCGAGCGGTGTCCCGCGCGGCGGTGAACCAGGCCAGCGCGACGTTCTTGCCGTCCGCGGAGATTGCCGGACCGTTCACGGGGCAGGCCGCGATATGCCAGCCGTCCTCGTTCACGAGTTTCGGCTGGGTCCACGCGCCACGCACGCGCCGCACCACGGCGATGTCGCGAATCTCGTCCATCGTGCGGTCGCGGTAGGCGATCACGGGCCCGTCTGACGTCATCGCGCCGGCCACCTGGCAGCAGTCGCACGCGCGCGTGTCCAGCATCGACTCCGCGCCGCGCGCGCCGGCGGCTGAGATCAGTGTGCTGGCCACCGACATTTCGTTCGGCGGGTTGGGTTTGGACTTGTCGTACCGGCGGCCGTCGAGCCACGCCGCACCCACGCCGTCGCCTTCCGGCCACATCGCGACGAAACCGTGCTCGGTAGACGACTGATCGGTGTGCGGGGTGATGGGAGTTCCCCACGTCGCTCCGCCGTCTCGGGACACCGCCATGCGAACATGGTAGGCGTACTTGTCGGTGCCGTTGCGCTGCAGCCAGTGCGCCACCAGGCCATTGGCGCCGAACGCTTCGAGCGACGGAAAGTCGGCCCAGTTCACAAAGAAGTCGCGCCCTGTGCGAACAGCGTTCGCCGCCGACCATCGCATTCCATCGAACGAGGCGACCTTCAGGGCGAAAGCGGAATCCGGCGCCGGCTCGAGCCAGGACATGGACACCCGGCCGTTCGCGCCTGTGACCAGGAAGGGCTCCGCGCCCCCCGGCCCTACCGGGCTCGGCAACGATTCGATATCGGGGGCGTTGGCTGACTCCGCCCTCGGGAGCCGGACCGCGCCGAAGGCAATGACCGTAGCCGCGACGATCGCGGCAATCAGCAGATGGCGTCGCATGGCGGGAATCTACTCGCCGCCTTCCAGGCCCGCATCAAAGAGCATCGAGATCAGGCGCGGTGGCGTGTTGGGTGGCGCCTCATCCTCGAGAGCCTCGTCAATTTCCCGGAGCACGAATCCGGCGCGAATGGCGCAGTTCGCATATTCGGAGATGCTGTGCACGTGCGCTGTCACCAGCACTGTCTCGCCGGTGGACGGATCCTTGAATTGCGCTTGCCCACCCGTCATTTGCCGGTACGGATGCAGTTCGCAAAAGAAGAGCTGGCCGCCCGGACGCAGCACGCGGTTCGCCTCGAAGAACACCGGCTCCAGATCGTGGACGTGTTCCAGGATGAGGTTCGCCACCACCAGGTCCACGGAGCGTGACGGCACGGGCCACGGGTCACACACGTCGTGTTGCACAAACCGCACTGGCATGCCGCCCACGCGCTCGTGCGCCCGGGCGATCATGCCCAGCGAGAAATCCAACGCGACGACGCTGCGCGCCCGCGCCGCGAAATGCACGGTGTTCTTGCCGGTGCCGGATCCCAGTTCCAGCACGTCACGCCCCTCGAAGTTCAGCGGCGCGCGTCGCACGACCAGCGCGTCCAAGTCGCGCGTGGCGTTCTTGTCGGCATCGTAGGACGCCGACCACCGGTCGTAACTCTGCGCGACGTCGGAACCCAGGGGCATCATGCCCAAGGTATCGACGCTGCCGGCACTATTCTGTTGCTGCGGCCAACGACGCCTAGCCGCCGGACTTCATGGCGTCGATCAGCACCGGCGCCATCCACGGGATGGCGAGAAAGACGAGCGCCGTGATGAAACCGACAAGCCACGGCCGCTTGGTGTCCTCCGGGGGATACGCCGTGGCGGATTTCACCGCGAGCACGGCCATCGGGATGTGTGCCAGCGCCACCACGATCGGCGGCCACGCCGTCGTGATGCTGAAAGGCCGCTCGATGGCAGCCATGCCGATCAGATACGCCGCCTCGATGACACCGATGCCCAGCGCCATGCCGAAGCCGAAGCGGTCACGGGTGCGCGCCGCCATCCACATGAGCACCAGCAGGTACGACAGCATCGCCAGCCCGATGTAGGGCACCTGGACGATGAGATTCTCGGAGCTCCTGAGCAGCGCGACGAACTTGTACTCGAACAGGAGGCGCGCCACGAGCGCGATGCCAAGGGCGATGCGTACCTTGTTGCGGTGGCCTTCGACCGCGGCCAGCATCTGGCTGAATTTCGACGGCTCGTCGTGATCCACCGCGTCGCTGACGACGGGCGTCGGCGCTGCGGGGGCTGCGGGTGGGCCGATGTCTTTCTGGAATTCCATGGCGCGTAGGGTGGGTCGGACTTTCGACCGTCAATTACGACGCCCGAGGGGTCCCGACGCAACCCCAGAATCGCACCGCGCCCGCCCCCGTGCCAGTTACGTCTGCGGTATGACGCACAAAACGAGTGCTTCCTGCCCGCCACGTGACAGGCGGCTAGTTGAACCTCGGGTTCACCACGTTGTTGAAGAGGGACCCGAACGTATAGTTGACCCCCACGCTGGCCTGATAGCTGTATGTGGTGCCACGCTGGAACTGCCGCAGCAGGATCTCCTGTGGGGTGTAGTTCTTCTTGAGGAGCGATAGCTGGTCGTGAATGACGTCGTAGCGTCCGCCGAAGTTCACGTTGAAGCCCTTGAAAAGGCGAACCGACAACTCGGCCTCGGAACTGATGCGGTACTTCGTCTGGTCGTGCAGGTATTGCGTGGCGGTGACGCCAACGTCCACCTGACCCCACGGCTGCCGCTGGGTCAGGGAGGTGAAAAAACGGTGAAGCGGAAGTGTCTCCGCGAGCTTGTCGTAAATGGTCGTGTCGCGATACGACTGATCGGTTAGCCCAATGGCGTACTCGAACTTGAACTGGCGGCGTGTGCTCTGGGCGTAGGGAAACACGTTGAACTCGATGGCGGGCGCGGCCCGCACATGGCGACTCGTGTTGTCGTACGTGGACGAGCTGGCATCGGTCCGCAGCCCGGCGGACCAGTGGGCGCCGAGCGAACGCACCTGCAGGAGTGACGCGAAATAGTTGCGTCGGATGTTGACGGCTTTGGTCGTGTCGTCAATCTCAAACTCATCCTGCGAATAGTTCGTATTCACCCGGAACTGCGTCTTCCAGGTATCCGTGATACGCGTCGCCCGGAAGTTGCCGTTCACGTTGAAGTACTTGTACGTCTCCTCCCCGAACGTGAAGCCACTCATGGAAAGCTGAAACACCCATGCGTTCCATGGGTCTGTCTTGGGAGACACCTGCCGCGACGTCTGGCTCTGGTCGCCGAACGACACGACCACCTTGTCGCCCGCGGGCGTCCGGGCAATAAAACGCACCAGACCCATTCGGAACATGCGGGCCATACCGCGCCGTTGTTCGTCCGACGTGCTGGAAGGCGGCTGCACGTAATGGAGGGTGTCCGCCAGTGCGGTGAACTGCCGCAGACCGATGAAGGTCGCGGTAAAGTCCCTCCCCCCCGAGCCGGTCGTCTGTCCCGTCACCAGAATGTGCACATCGGCAACCTGGCGGTCGCGCACCCAGTTGACGGCCGTGATTTCGGTCCGAAAGAAATCGAAATCGCAGCCGACATCCTGACAGTCGAGGAACACGAATAGCGCCGACGCGGGCGCGCCGGCTGCGGGAGGAGGCTCCTGTGCGGCCGCCGCGGCCGCGCTGAACAGCATGAGTGCGGCCAACAGGCCCAGCATCCGTCGCATCAAGTACCTCAAGGTTGAAGGCATCCGGGGTTAGACAC
>ERZ1292623.1886-Hain-H51-01um-R1-1886-length-19506-cov-5_pt1 | contig 19506 bp, 21 predicted proteins | sample MGYA00564398_ERZ1292623 | MGnify/ENA primary metagenome ERZ1292623 (study PRJEB36523, sample SAMEA6512633) | groundwater metagenome | collected 2019-01-07 | study: AquaDiva: Metagenomics assemblies of 32 groundwater samples | reverse complement strand
GGTGCCACCGATCTCAATTAAAATAAAATCAGCCTTCGTTTTCTGGCCGACGATTTTCAGGCGGCGGATAACTTCGTCGGGAATGGCCGGGACAACTTGAACACAACGGCCATCATAGCCCAGGCTGCGTTCGCGGCTGATTACGGTCTGATAGACGAGGCCGGTTGTCATATAGTTGTCGCGATAGATGTTTGTGCCGAGGAAACGTTCGTAGTTTCCAATATCCTGGTCGCACTCCAAGCCGTCTTCGGTCACAAAAACCTCTCCGTGTTCGAGAGGGTTCATAGTTCCGGCGTCGACATTCACATACGGATCAATTTTTACGGCAGTCACGCGGAAGCCTTTTTCTTGAAGGATGCGGGCGATTGAAGCGGTCGATACTCCCTTTCCAATTCCTGACATCACTCCGCCGGTTACAAATATGTATCGAGCCATTGTATACTATAGTAACAGGAACTAGTGATGAGTGACTAGGGGATAGGAGAGAGGACCAGCACTCGAGGGAATTAGAATTTAGAATCTAGGAGTTAGAGGGGCGGCTTCTGGACTAATCCTGCCACTACTACTTCATAACTAGATTCTAACTCCTAAATTCTAGATTCCTTCCTATCCCGACCCTAACCCCTATACCCTCAACCCTACCCCCTACCCTTTATGACTGAACAATTGCTACCAGAATTTGAACACCAGGCTCTCGAGAACGACATGAAGCGGCTGGCCGAGGAGGTGGGGAAACATCGAGAGGCACTGGAGACAAGACATTTAGGCGGCGAAGCCCTTTTAAAGCGCTCGATCCAGTCATTTGCGACGGCCGGGAACGGTCCGATTGACCCGCCAACCAACCTTCAGAACCCGTTACCGCAGTATGTGGAAAACGCGCCACCCGAAATGAAGCTCGAAGTCGAGTATCTCTTGGATATTGCTTTCCACAAAGGGATTCTCTCGGCTGATCGGGAGGCGCGAAAGACGACACCGTTTGTTCTCGACGCTTTTCACGATGCTTTGGTTAAAAAACTCTACCCCACCATGAAAGAAAAGGGCCTTGTCTCTTAACCTGTAATGATCGAGCTCATCCTTATTGTTTGTATCGGCATTTTAATAACCGGCGGAGCTTACTTTATTTTTTGGCATGTAAAAAAACAGGCGTTGCTTTCTGCTTTATCGCTCGAGGTATTTTTGATCCGCATTCCCCAGGTTCACAAAAAAGAAAATGGTTCTGGGGATGAGTTTAAGAAGGAGATTAATCAGAGCGAGCAACTTTTTGCTTCGCTTGCCTCGTTCCACGCGCCGTTCGTGTTTGAAGTAGCGGTGCCGCATATCGGCGAGGAGATTCATTTCCACATGGCGGTGCCGCGCGAGTTGAGTAACGCGGCGGTAAAACAGGTGCAGGGCATTTGGCCGGACGCGAGTGTGGTGCCACTGCCGGACGACTACACTGTTTTTAACGCCCAGGGAACAACGACTGCCGCTTTTTTTGAACAAAAAGAAAACTTTGCTCTACCAATCCGAACCTACGAAGAAATTGGCGCTGACGCGTTTAACGGTATCTTGAACGGTTTTGCGAAGATCAGTGAGCTTGGCGAAGGAGCAGCTTTGCAGATTGTGGCCACGCCGGCTTCGCGCGATTACCGAAAGAAGATGGAATCGTCTATGGCCGATATGCGGCGCGGTGAGTCTTTGGAGCAGGTGTTTATGCACAAGATGCCCTGGAATGTGAAAGAGGTAAAACATGCCTTGGATATTAAAGGAGAAGAAAAGCGCAAGGCGGAGCGAGTAGTTGATAACGAAGGGATGAAACTTTTAGAACGAAAAGCATCTAAGCCGCTTTTCGCAGTCAATATTCGAATCGTTGCTTCCGGACCAAATCCGCGCGTGGCCGATGAGATTATTGATGGTATTGCGACGCCGTTCGGCCAGTTTACCAGCCCACAACGAAATGAGTTCCGGATCGTAAAGCCGCGCAACGTGCAAAATCTTCTCCATCTCTATATTTTCCGGAAATTTGATGCCTCGAAGGCCATGATTCTGAATGCTGAAGAGTTGGCGAGTGTCTACCATCTTCCAACCTCGACCACGGAAACGCCGCGCGTGAAGTGGTTGAAGTCAAAAGAAGCGCCGCCGCCAGTCGATCTGCCCAAAGCCGGCTTACGAATTGTCACCGCCCTTTTCCGCGGGGGAGAACAGCCAGTTTTTATTGACGAAGAGGACCGCCGGCGACACATGTATGTCGTTGGCCAGACGGGTACCGGTAAAACCACACTCCTTTCGAGTATGTTGATTGAAGATATCAAAAATGGCCGAGGGGTGGCCATCGTTGATCCTCATGGCGATGTGGCGGAAAGCGTTCTGAATCACATTCCAAAAGAGCGACTGGATGATCTTATCTATTTCAACCCGGGAGACATTATGCGCCCGATGGGTTTGAACATGATTGACTACAACTTCGATCGGCCGGAAGAAAAAACATTTATCGTCAACGAGATGCAAAGCATTTTTAACAAGCTCTTCGTGGCCGAGACCATGGGGCCGATGTTCGAGCAGTACATGCGAAACGCTTTATTACTTTTAATGGAAGATATGCCGAACGAACCGGCGACGTTAATCGAAGTGCCGCGCATCTTTACCGACACGGAATTTCGCAAACGCAAACTCCAGCGAATCAAGAATCCGGTGGTGATCGATTTCTGGGAGAAGGAAGCGGCTAAAGCTGGCGGGGAGGCATCGCTCGCCAATATGACGCCGTACATTACATCGAAGTTCAACAACTTCATCGCCAACGACTACATGCGGCCGATTATTGGTCAGCCGAAGTCCGCCTTTAACTTCCGCGAAGTTATGGATTCCGGAAAAATATTAATCATCAACCTTTCTAAGGGCAGGATTGGCGATATCAATGCCGGACTCCTCGGAATGCTCTTTACTGGAAAACTTCTCATGGCCGCGCTTTCCCGAGGAGACATCTCGGACGTAAACAAACGTCGCGATTTTTATCTCTATATCGATGAATTCCAAAACTTCACGACCGATTCAATTTCTACCATATTTTCGGAAGCCAGAAAGTACCGCTTGAATCTTGTGGTGGCGCATCAGTTTATTGCTCAGCTTGAAGAAAAGATTAGGGATTCGATTTTTGGTAACGTTGGTTCGCAGGTGGTCATGCGCGTTGGTGTCCAGGATGCCGAGTTTCTCGTAAAGCAGTTCGCGCCCATCTTTAGCGAAAAAGATTTGATCAATATTGATAATCTGAATGCCTATGTAAAATTGCTGGTGAATGGCCAGACAGCCAAACCGTTTAATATGCGCATTTCCACCGCATCATGGACGGGCGGCGATCAAGCGCTTGGAGAAAAAATGAAAGAGTACTCGCGCACCAAGTACGGCCAAAACCGCGAAGTTGTTGAGGCCGACATCCACCAGCGCTTGCGAACATAAATTTGCAGTCTTTTATTTTCCTCGTTATTCTTGGGGAAGCCACAAAATCGTTAGGAGGGCATATGGCAGACGAGGTAGTCTTAAGGGTTCCCTTGAGCATAGGGCGAGACATCATCATGCGAGTTGATCCCAGACACGAAAGTGTGAGTGTGTTTGGAGCTCGCCGCGTGACAGGCTTCCGACACTTCAGTCATCAAAGTGGGAGCATGGTCGTTACGCCAGTATATGGCGCGGAGGCAGAAGGAAGTGATGGCCTGTACTTCGCCATGATGTTGGACCCCGATCATGTTGAATGCAGGCTCGAGCGAGTCAGAGATCCACGATGGGGTCCGATGGCTCCCGCCTCGATTAAGGCTTTGGTTATCGGGGGAGAGTTGTCGGCGATCATTCCCTCTGTACAGATCGACAGGAAGTCGTATTCTGGGAAGCCTTTACCGCTTGTCGGAAAGAAGGCAAAAGCAGCATAAGGAAACAGTCTCGGCGAAATTCGCTCGAGACTTTTTTTAATTCTCGTTGATGCTCATTTTGAGTTTCGCACTGTCATTTTTAATTTTGATTTTTGAATTTTAAATTTATTACCCCAGCTGGTCGTTGGTTGAGAAGACACGCAGGCCTCGGGCCCAAACGCGGAGCGCTTGCCATGTAGGCATGATCGAGAAAAGGTAGTGGAGTTCGACCACACCTTTTACGAGCCAACCTAAGAATCCTCCGAGAACAAGCGGACCGATTCTTGCGATCGCAAATTTGCCACCAACGGGAATGACGTAAGGATAGTTCACTGGTATGTATATTCGGTGGCCGATCGGACCCATTCCCTCCTTGCCGCGGATATCTTCCAAGATGTTGTAGGCCACAACCGAAGCTTGGGCGAGCGCCGCCGGGGCAACAGCCGGCACTGGTTTTTTCGTAATCGGATCATGAAAACAGACACTGTCGCCAAGGCCGTATACTTTTGCGCCAAACGATAAGTCCGATGTTTCGGGTAAGCAGTCCATCGAAGAAGTGGTTTCAATCTTGCCGCGCTCCTCTTTTTTGAGCGGCAAATGCTGGAGGAGTTCCGGGGTTTTAATCCCACCAGTCCAGATAAAAAGATCAACCGGCATCTCTTCGCCATTTTCGAACTTGACCGTATCTTTTGTCAGTTCGGAAATCTTTGTGTTTGTTTTCATTTCGACACCGAGAGCGGCAAGGCGTTTCTCGGCTGCCGCAATGATGGAGGGCAGAAAGCCAAAAAGGACGGTGGGCTGGGCTTCAACGAGTGTGACTTTCAGTTTCGAGCTTAACTTTTCCGACTCGCGACGCCGCCAGTTTGAGAGTTCTGCGGCGAGTTCGACGCCCGTTGGTCCAGCGCCGCCGACGACAATGCGAATACCCGATTCTTTATTTTCAGTAAGATCAAGAACTGTATCCCGAATGCGAATAGCGTCAGTAAATGTTTTGAGGGTGAGTGAGTGTTCCTTAAGGCCGGGCATGTCAAAATAGTTGGCTTCCGAACCGAGCGCGAGAACGATATATTCTGCTTTGACGGCGCCTGATTTTTCTAATACGACTTCGCCCGATCCCGGACGAATCTCACGAATCATATCCTCGATACATGTAATCGGATAGCCATTGATCAGGTTCCGCACATTATGCGTGACGAGACTATGGAGGCGGACAAGGTCAATCGTTTCTTTAGAGGTTGTCGCGGTCTCGTAGAGGAGAGGAGTAAAGGTGTGGTGCTCATACCGATCGATAAGAATAACCTCATATTTTTCGAGGAGATTGTTGTGTTTCAGTCCATCGGCCAGTCGGAAAGCGGTTTTGAGACCGCCGAAGCCCGCGCCGAGAATCAGTATTTTCTTTTTATCCATACCAGGTAGTGAAAATTCGATTATTATTTAGGAAGTGAATTAAGATGGAAATCACTGAGCATGTAAGAAGTTCGTCTAGATTTTCTAAAACAAAGAGTAGAAAGCGTGCCTATCGAATTTCTACCACCTGGCATAAGCTAGCCCAGGTCTTTTCATTATATAGAAATACTCGAGTATAATGAAATACAATGATAAAGCGAGTGGCTGGAGGAGTGGTTTTGGGAAGTATCCTTATACTCGTTTTTCTTTATCTTTTTAATCCTTCCGGTTTTTCTATCGTCGTACATAGCACCACTCAGCCTCAACGTGTGAGTGAAATATGGTGTCGTGTTTGGGGAGGTGTTTGGGGGATTGAAGCAGTAGGATGGAGAATCTCAAACCCGCAATGTTATTTTCCCCTGAGTGATGCTGGAAAGCAGTGTAATGACGATAATCAGTGTAACGGTTTTTGCGTTCCAGATAATCTTCCGAGACACTTAGAGTCAGGAGTGTCGATTTCTGATAGCTCAGGTAGATGTTCGATTTCTCAATTGATACAGTCCTGCGGACACTTTCGAGGTGGGGTTTACACATACATGGGATGTCCACGATGATCAACTACTTAAGTAAAACCGCAAAAAACAAACTCAAAGGCACCGTTCTGCTTCGTTTAGATTTTAATACCGAAGATGAGTGGCGGATGGAAGCGACCTTGCCAACCATACGATTTTTGCTGAAGCAGTGTGAAAAAATCGTGATCGTCAGTCATCGCGGTCGTCCCACCTCGGTTAAAACTACGGCGGGCAAGCCCATAGGAAAAGACGTATCAAAACTCAGTTTAAAGAAAGATGGTGAAAATTTGGGGAAGTTTTTAAAGCGGAAGGTTGTCTTCATTCCACACTTCCGGTTTAGGGAGATACAGAAGACGGTTGAAGCGGCGCCAAAAGGAAGTATTTTTCTTCTTGAAAACCTCCGTTTCTTGCCGGGTGAGGAGAAGAACGATACGAAATTGGCCAAGAGTTTGGCTTCACTCGCGGATTATTATGTGAATGATGCTTTTCCGGTTTCTCATCGTGCCAACACTTCGACCGAAGCAATAACGAAATTCTTGCCGAGTTATGCTGGGTTGGAACTGGAGTCAGAGATGAAACATCTGGCGCACGTTATGGGAAAACCGAAAAAACCACTGGTAGTCATTTTCGGCGGCGGCAAAGCGCATGAAAAAATTCCCGTTATTCGCTATTTTCGGAAGAAAGCGGATATGTTTATCCTGGGTGGCTCGGTAGCGAACACTCTTTTAAAAGAGCGGGGGGTGGATATTGATAGTTCCAAAGTTGATGAAAATCCCGGACCGCTTGTGCATACGATTGCCGGATATCGCAACTTACTTCTCCCTATAGATTTCAAGATGAGTAACCGGAGGATACTGGACATTGGCGTAAAAACTGAAGAGCTCTTTGCGCGTGAAATAAAAAAAGCTCGGACGATTATCTGGAATGGTCCGCTGGGCTTGATTGAAGAAAAAAAGTTTTCTCATGGATCGCTCGCGCTCACCAAATCAATTGGACGGAATAAAAAGGCATTTCGCTTAATAGGCGGAGGAGAGACGGTCATGTTTATCAAAAAACACAAAATGGAAAAAGCATTTAGCTTCATCTCAACCGGTGGTGGCGCCATGCTCGAGTTTTTGAGCGGCAAAAAACTGCCCGGCATCGAAGCCCTGAAACGAAAATAAATCTAAGTTCTGAATCAGACATTCGCGTTTGTCACCGAGGTTCTTATAGGGCATATTCGCGCGAATTAGAGAACATGGTATGCTGAAAAAATGAGAGATCTGGAAAAAGTGTTGAAGGCCTTAGCCAATCGCCGGCGCCTGGACATTTTGAAATATCTGAAAGGCAATCAACCACCCCGCGGCAAGCCGACGGGGTATGAAGCGGAATGGCCACCTGGGCTCACTGCCAGAGTCTGAGCTGGAGGTTATGCCCTGTCGTCTTTCCCTGGTTGGCCACATATCGTTCGACGGTTTTCCAATCGCCGCCGGTACCGACTGTAGCGATGGAGTAGCCATCAGTCCAGAACTCGCCTCCCCACAAGTCACGACGCAATTCCGGAAATCGCCGGAAGAGTTCGCGAGCGGTGATGCTCTTGAACCGACGCACCATGTCGGTGGCGCTGTACTTGGGGTGGAAAGCCCACAGGATATGAATGTGGTTGCCATCGGTGCCAATCTTCTCAAACGTGACTTCATACCGTTCTTCTATGTCCTGGGCGATTTCCAGAATCGCTTGAGTGAGAGGTCCTGATAGCAAAGCTTTGCGATACTTAACGGGAAAGACGACATGATAGTGCGTGTCGTAGACACAGTGATGACTCCGGGTTACGCCCATGCGGCCATTCTATCATAAGTTTTTATATGGTAACCTCGCGGCAAGCCGCCGAGGTATTAGCGAGAATAAACAAGGAACTGTGGGAGAGATTGCGGGGGAGATCGGACTTTCTTTCAAAGCCACGTCTAAACACTTGGGAATCCTTTCCGTTTGTGATATTTTGGAGCGAGAACAAAAAAGTCTTCAAGTGTTTTATCGATTAGGCTCTCATTTCCATCCTGCCGCAAAACAGATCCTTACTTTTCTCTAATTCGTGCGAATAAACGAATATGACTCAGGAAACAAAAAACTGCCAAAACTGTAAACAACAGTTCACGATCGAACCGGAAGATTTTGATTTTTATAAAAAAATAGAAGTTCCACCGCCGACCTGGTGTCCGGAGTGCCGTTTACAACGGCGTCTTGCTTGGAGAAATGAACGCGGTCTTTATAAAAGGAAGTGTGACAAGTGTGGGAAATCTATGATTTCTGTTTTTGCCGCGGATTCGAAACTCACCGTGTATTGTCGGCCTTGCTGGTGGAGTGACGATTGGGACGGTCTTGATTATGGGACGGATTTCGATCCATCAAAACCATTTTTTATTCAGCTTCGCCAACTGCTAGAAAAGACACCAGTGATGTCTCTTTTTGGCGTCTATCACACCCTCGAGAATTCTGATTATGTGAATATGGCCTCGTATCTGAAAAATTGCTATATGCTTTTCCACAGTGATGAAAGTGAAAATTGCCTCTATGGCAGTATGAACTCTGGCAGTAAAGATTGCGTTGATAATCTCATGATTAATAACTGTGAGTTATGTTATGAAAATGTTAATTGTCAAAAATGTTACAGAACGAACTTTTCTCTCGATTGTGAGGGATGCACCGACGTCTGGTTTTCTAAGAATTGTGTTGGTTGCAGTAATTGTTTTGGATGTGTCAATTTGAGAAATCAGAATTACCATATTTTTAACCAACCATATTCCAAAGAAGAGTATGAAAACAAAATAAGGGAATTTGGACTTAATGCGCACGACAACGTTAGTAAGATAAAAAACCAAGTGCATGAGGCTTGGCAGAAATTCCCTCAAAAGTTTATTCACGAACGTCATGGATCCAATGTTTCAGGGGACTATATCTACAACTGTAAAAATACAAAAAATAGTTTCGTAGCTAACGATATGGAGGATAGCCGCTATTGTTCCTTAGTCACTCCTGGGAAAACGACAAACGTTTATGATTTTACTCATTATGGAATTGCTGCCGACCTCATGTATGAAACTCTCCAGTGTGGAAACCAATCTTCCCGTATTCGCTTCAGCTGGTTTGCGCTAACAAATTCTCATAACGTTGATTACAGTATCTTTGCGATCGGAGATCAAGATTGTTTTGGAACCGTGAGTCTTAAGAAGCGAAAGTTTTGCATTCTCAATAAACAGTATTCGGAAGAAGAGTATAAAAAACTTCGCCAAGAAATTATTGAGCAAATGAACAGTGTGCCTTATATCGATAAAAACGGTGCTTCATATCGATTTGGCGAATTTTTCCCGATAGAACTTTCCCCGTTTGGCTATAACGTAACGACTGCTCAGGAGTCATTTCCACTCAATGTCTCAGAAGTGGAAAAGAAGGGCTATCTCTATAAAGAGCCAGAGAAGTATGAGTATCAAATTACGAAAACGTTTAACGATCTACCGGATACTATCGAAGAAGTTCCTGATTCTGTCACGGAAGAAGTATTAGGTTGCGCTCATGAAGGAAAGTGCCAAGGACAGTGTCCCGGAGCTTATCGAATTACAGCGACTGAATTAGAATTTTATCGCAGACTTCGCATTCCGCTTCCCAGATTGTGTCCGAACTGCCGTTTCGATGAGAGGTTGTTGATGAGGAATCCATTCCGAACCTGGTCAAGAAAGTGCATGTGTGAAGGGGTAGGTTCGAAAAAATATACCAATACCGTCCAACACTTTCATGGAAACGACTCCTGCCCTAATCAGTTCGAAACTTCCCATGCGCCTGATCGACCGGAGATTATCTACTGCGAGCAGTGTTACAACGCTGAAGTAGTCTAGTATGGAGCACGTTACATTAATTGTTTCAGGGAAAGTGCAGGGTGTGTCTTTCCGACAGTCGACGAGGAGAGTTGCGAGAGAGCTAGGCTTGCATGGTTACGCGATGAATCTTAACGATGGATCGGTAAAAATCGAAGCGGAAGGGGAAGAAGAAGCCATTCAAAAACTAATTAAGTGGGCCAGGCGGGGACCGTGGCATGCTCGCGTGGAAAATGTCATTGAAGAAAGAGGTGAGTTGCAACACTTTAAAGACTTTCATATTCTCTAATTCGAGCGAATTAAAGAATATGGTATACTGGGGCAAACCATGAAAGACTTAGAGAAGGTTTTAAAAGCTTTAGCCAACCGTCGGCGATTAGCTATGCTGAAATATCTGAAAAATAATAAGCAAGGCACGGTCGGAGAGATCGCTGGAGAAATCAATCTTTCTTTCAAAGCGACCTCCAAACATCTTACGATTTTGGCCGCCTGTGATCTGGTCGAACGAGAACAGAAAAGTTTGCAGGTGTTTTACCAGCTTAGTGGATCCGCCCACCCAGTAGGAAAACAAATTATCTCTATACTCTAATTCGCGCGAATAAGAGAACATGAACTCAGAAACCCATTCGACAGGTTTGACAAGGACTTCGAGTGAGCCTCAGCCGAACTCCTCACTGCGAGCAAGCTCAGGGCAAGCTCGTCAGTGCCAGAATTGTCCCGATTGTATAGATCCTGTTTCGCAGGAGATACAATAGAGGATCCCGACTTCGACACTCTTTTTATAAATATAACGTCGGGACAAAAACCATGACCCTAGAAACTAAACAATGTCAGAACTGTCAGAACCCTTTTGTAATCGAGGCTCAAGACTTCGATTTCTACAAAAAGATGGCGGTTCCTTCACCGACATTTTGTCCGGCATGTCGTAAGCAACGCCGCCTAACCTGGCGGAACGATATGAATCTGTATTCTCGGCCGTGTGATTTGTGCAAGAAAAGCACTGTTTCCATCTACTCTCCCGAATCGGGGCTTACTGTTTACTGTGTAAAATGTTGGTGGTCGGATAAATGGGACCCTAAGGACTACGCTCGGGAGTACGATTTCTCGAAACCTTTTTTTACCCAGTTCCGAGAGTTGCAACAACAAGTACCGATCATTGCGCTCGCGAATGATAACGGCTTACTAGGTGGAAGTGTGAACTGTGAGTACAACCAGGATTTTGCCCGATCCAAGAACTGCTACATGGTATTTATCGCCTGGAAGTTGGAGGACTGTATGTATAGTTACTATCTGGTGAGCGGAGAAAATTTAGTTGACTGTCTAAACGTCGTTGATGCAAATAGTTTTGTGTACGAAGGAATTTTCATTGAGAACTGCTATCAGTCGAAGTATGTGTATTATTCGGTAGCAGTTTCAGATTCTGCTTTCATGTACGACTGTCGTGACTGTTCGGACAGTTTTATGTGTGTTGGGTTGCGGCATAAGCGATACTGTTTCAAAAATAAGCAGTACTCGAAAGAGGAGTACGAAAAGATTCTAAAGGAATATGCACTTGATACATACTCGGGCATGGAGCGGGCCAAGGAAGAATTTGCTCCAATGCTACAGACAATGCCAAGAAAGTTTGCCATCTTTCGAAACACGGTGAACTCAACGGGCGATTACTTATCAAATGCTAAAAATACTAAAGACTGTTTCCTGGCTCAGCGAGCCGAAGACTCTCGATATGTAGAGAGTTCGGATACTCCCAGGAATTGCTATGACCTGTATGTCGGAGGGGAGCTAGAACTTGCTTACGAGGGGATCACTCCAGATAACACCTACCTTGGCCGCTTTGCGATCTTTTCCTGGAAAAATCGCGATTACTATTATGTGGACGGTTGTCATTCGTCAGAAAACGTTTTTGGCTGTGTCGGTTTGAAAAAAGCGAAGTACTGTATTTTGAATAAAGAGTATTCCAAGGAAGAGTACGAGACTCTTCTCCCGAAGATTAAAGCGCACATGGATGAGATGCCGTATGTTGACAAGAATGGCGTGAGTTACAAGTTCGGAGAATTTTTCCCATCGGAGCTGTCTTATTTTGGGTATAACGAAAGCGTGGCAACCGATCATTTCCCCTTGACTCAGGATGAGGCCCAGAAGAAAAACTTTAACTGGAGAAAGGAAGTATCGGTCACGACTGGAAAGGAAACGATTCAGTCGGAAGATCTTCCGGATGCTATTCGAGATGTGAACGAAGATATTCTCAAAGAAATCTTGGCATGTAAGGATTGTGGTCGGAACTATCGGATTGTGCCGCAGGAACTGCAATTTTATAAACGGATGCAGATTCCTTTGCCACGTCGCTGCTTCTTCTGCCGTCATAAATCTCGAACACTACTACGCAATCCGTTTCAGCTTTGGTCGCGCGAATGTCTTTGCGGTGGGCCAACTTCCAAAAATGAAGTGTACAAAAATACCGCGGCGCATTTTCACGGAACCGATTCTTGTCCGAACACATTTGAAACCTCTTACGCCCCAGATCGTCCAGAAATTGTGTATTGCGAGGCCTGTTACAATGCTGAAGTTATCTAAAAAAACAGGCCGAAGTCCTGAGTATATCGAAGGGCGAACAGTGTTATAACGCAGAAGTTGTCTAAATGAAGGAAAAGAGGGAGAATGAGCACATGTCCGATATTGATTTAAGTGAAAACAACACAACTCCAGAAATAGAGCCATTAATGCAAGAGAGGGATCTCGTTTTTTTTGATTGCGAGTTTACCGGTCTCCGATTTGATCATGAATTAACCGAGATAGGCTTGATGAAGGTTAAAGCCGGAACATTTGATGTTTTGCACGAGCGAGATATTAAGCTGAAGCCGGAGCACATTGAAAATGCCGACCCGCATGGGTTGGAGATTAGCGGCTACGATCCCGAGGAGTGGGCCAAGGAAGGAGTGGAAATGAAAGCTGGGCTTCAGGAATTTTTGCGCTATACCAAGGATGTCATTTTGGTCGGGCAGAATGTTTCTAAAGATATCTTGCATCTCGAAAAAGCACTTTTTGAGCACGGTTTGAAGAGCAACTATTTTTATAAACCACTGGATACATTTACCTTGGGATGGTTTATGTTGAGGGACGAACCAGCAATCACTCGTTATTCTTTGCGGGAGATGGCTGATTATTTCGGAGTTGATCGCGGACGAGCGCATCGAGCGATTGATGATGCGAGAACAACCTACCAGATCTTCCTAAAGCTTTTAGGAAGATAAATACGAAATTCGAAGCACGAAAATCGAAACAAATTCAAATGAGCGAAGTACGAAATACAAAACAATATGATCTTGAGAAAAGAACATTTGATTTTGCAAAACAAGTAAGAAGTTTTGTTAAGAAGCTGCCGAAAGGTATTGCCAGTATTGATGATATTAAGCAATTAGTTCGTTCTTCGGGATCTGTTGGTGCAAACTATATAGAGGCGAATGAGGCTTTAAGCAAGAAAGATTTTTTGATGCGTATTAAAATTTCTCGAAAAGAAGCAAAAGAAAGCAGATATTGGCTGAATTTGTTAGAAACTCAGATAGATACTATTCTTGTCAAAGAGTGGAATGATTTAGTCCAAGAATCAACTGAATTAATGATGATTTTTGGAGCTATCTTGCAGAAATCAAAATGATATTTGAATTTATGAATTTAAACATTGTTTCGGATTTCGATATTAGTATTTCGAATTTATAAATTATGAACTCTCAACTATTTAATACTGAATCGAAGCTCATAATTTACACAGACGGTGGCAGTAGAGGTAATCCCGGGCCGGCGGCTTTGGGCGCGGTGGTAGGCGGAAAAGAATACGGCGAGTATTTGGGGGTGATGACTAATAATCAAGCAGAATACTTGGCTTTAGTTTTTGCGCTTAAAAAAGCCAAACAACTTCTCGGGAAAACGAAAGCGAAGCAGACGGAAGTCGAGGTGCGCATGGACTCGGAGTTGATCGTGAAACAGATGAATGCGATCTATAAGATCGAAGACGAAAAACTCCAACTGTATTTTATGGAGATCTGGAATTTACGTTTGGATTTTAAGAAGGTAACGTTCAAACACATTCCGCGCGAGCTTAATAAAGTAGCCGATAAGATGGTGAACCAGGCATTGGATGCGCAGCGTTAGGTGCTTCATTTTCGACTTTACCCCACACCTAATAAGAAATAGTCGTTCTAAAACGACAAAACTTGGTAGAATTGGCGACTTTCTCATTGGTAAATAGTTCCTGTACTCAAAGCTACGTTGCTTTATTTTTCTCATTAGGTGTAGGGGTTTACTTTTCCCCGGGGCTTCTATAGACTCCTTTCTCAGAACGTTGTCTAAATTGAGTAGATAGGGAGGCTTCTATGAAGCAATGGTTGGTGGTTGGGCTGATGGTTGCCTTGCTCTCCTCGCAAGCTCACGCGGACAGTAACCAAGTTGTGGAACGGATTGCCGGAGGGAGATTCAGTGTTGGGATCGATGCCTCGTGGAATCAAATCCCTAACTGGTTCTTCGACATCGCAAAGATTGATGAGTATCCGACGATGTCGGGGTACTCGGCTTCGGTTCGAGTGAAAGCCTACGTGCTCCAGGGAAACTGGTGGGCCCTAGCCGGAGTTGTTGAAGCTTCCTACGGCAGTGTCTCGGGGGATGGGGCGTGGAAGGATAGGGAAACAGCGGCCAAGTACTCTCCTTTTCCCGACGGAAAAGCCGAAGGAAGAACAAAAGCTCGGATGATCGGAGGGACTATTGGTCCTGAAGTGACCTTGAGACTGTGGCGACAGTTAGCCTTCGTTTTTCGGATCGGTGTAGGTGGATTTGATGTTGAAGGTGGTTTCAGTGGCGATGTCTCGGTGGGTGAAGGCGGAGCCGCTGGTACGAGTCAGCCAATGAGTAAAGATTTCCATCAAGCCTTACCCGGAGGGAAAGTGAGCGGTGGTTTGCAAGTTCCACTTGGCAAAGGATTTTCACTACTCCCGGAAGCCTATATCAGCTTCCCCATGGGATATGGGGGCAACCTCGCAATTCAGAAGACTTTTCAGTAGCTCAAGCCAGGAGACATCTCCTGGCTTTTTTATTTCTCTTGGATTGACAAAAGTGTGAAAATGTTAGACTATTAAATGGTCATTCGGACGATCGCCCCCCGCCCTTAGTCGATGTTCTACACGTACGTTTTGAAAAGTAAAAAAGATCGTAAGCTGTACATTGGTTGTACGGATAATTTGCGAAGGAGATTTACTGAGCATCAGAATGGTTTATCTCCGGCAACAAGATATCGAGAACCCTGGGTACTGATTTATTACGAAGCTTATCTCGAAAAGTCTGATGCTCAGAAACGAGAAAGACAGCTCAAAAAATTCAGTACAGCTTACGGCGAATTAAAGAAACGTATTGTGGCGAGTAACGAAGATTAAGGGCAGGGGGAGGAAAGTCGGGACACTCACGGGATTCTTTTAAGACTGATTAATCCTTAAAAGAGTTTCGTAGTCGGTAGTGGTTAACGGCCACCGTCCGCAATCCTTCGATGTAACTCAGGATTACTAGTCCTGACCGTAGTTGAAGGGAAGGATAGAGGTGCGAGCAGAGACGGTTATATCCGCAAGGATATAACCGCCCCGCGGAGCTTTATGCGAAGTGGGGTGATCCTTCATATAAACTTGGGGCTTTCGAGTAAAATCGAAGGGTTTACCCTGAGCGAAGTCGAAGGGTGAAACGGCTAAATCCTTACTTGAGTGCAAGGTCGTACTCCAGTGCTTCGCACTGGGAAGCACAAGATGAAATTTGAAATCCGAATATCGAAATCCGAAACAATTCGCCAACTGGCGAACAAATTCCCAATGTTTCAAACCTTTGAACTTTGGACATTCAGTATTGTTTCGAGTTTCGTGCTTCGAGTTTATGATTTCTTTTGTATTTCCAATGCGGAGCATTGGTTTGTGCCGCATAGTCTCATCGATTTCAGTTGGGTTTATCCTGAGCGAAGTCGAAGGACTTGAGCCGGCGAGTAATCGCCGGCCCAGATAAATGATCGTCCCCCCTGTCCTTAGTCTTGAATGGAGAGCCAGTCAATAAAATTAAGTTGATTGGTCATAGGAAGGAAATCTCTGATTCACGATTAAGGACAGGGGGACAGAATCCCGCTTATAGAATGACTGCAAAACACCGGCGAAAGCCGGTGTTTTGTTTTGGTAATATAGAGAAAATAAAAAAGCGACCGTATTAAAGTCGCTTGGAACGTCAGATAATTTTCGGTTGCTGCATCAAGGCGCAGTGGACTGCGCCGTAGCCCCATACGAGCGCTCGACAATCGAACGGAATTACCCGGCGCTCATCGAAGATTTCCGTCAGGATTCCCAGAGCAATGTAATCATTCGGGTCGTTGAAGACCGGAACAATCACCGCCTCATTACCGATGTAGAAATTGCAGTAGCTCGCAGGCAGTTGTTGTCCTTGGTAGATCACCGGATCAGGCATTGGAAGCTTCACGATGTTGTACACGGTATTGGATAGGACTTCCAGATTAGCTGTGAGAGCGTGGAAATCCTGCTCATGTTTAGCTGACTTCGGATCGAGTGTAACGATCTGATCAGCGCTGGTAAAACGCGCCAGATCATCAATGTGTCCTCCAGTATCGTCGCCTCGAATGCCGAACTTCAGCCAGATGGTTTCCGTTGTGCCAAAGTAGGTTTCGAAGACTACTTCCCACTGATCTTTCGTCCAGTCGGGATGTCGCGCCGTTTTTCCCGCCAAGAGGCATTCTTCGGTGGTGAGGAGGGCGCTTCTTTCATTGACATCAATCGCGCCGCCTTCGAGGATAACCCGCTGGCTTCCAAGTCGTGGTTCGCGGTGGATCGCTTGGGCAATCTTCGCTATCTGGATTTTGGCGGCATTATCCAGTTGGAAATTGGAATACCTATTCCAACCGTTGAAGAGGAAGTCAAGACCAACGAGTTTCCTTTCCTGATCTTCGACGAAGATTGGTGCTGTATCTCGCAGCCAGGAACGATCGGTTTCGATCGCATGGAAGGAGATCATGTCAAGATGAGCATCCATGCTTTTCAGTATCCGTTCAGCTTCTGTTTTATGGTCCGAATCGAGAACCAGAATTCTAATTTTTTCTCCGCACTGTCTCGTGAGAATAAAGGCCATGAGTCCGAAGACGTACTTCATTTCCTGAAATCGTCCTGGCCAACCCTTCTTCTGGTGAGGCCAGCCCATCCACGTACATTCGTGAGATTCCCATTCTGCTGGTAAACGCATGGTGAATTCCTTTCGATTTTTTTTGCTGGAAGAACTATAGTGAAATAAATTAGTATTTGCAAATTTTGGCAGGCCGGTTGATACGTGGTACAAAAATAAAGTGAAAAAAGTTTTAAGTGTAGATTTTTTTAATCGACCAACGCCGCAAGTGGCCGAAGAACTTTTAGGGAAGTTTTTGATGCGGCGATTGCCGAGCGGGGAAATTATGGCACGGATGATTTTGGAAACGGAGGCCTATGATGGTTTTCATGATAAAGCCTCGCATGCGTCACGGGGAAAAACGAATCGCAATACGATCATGTTTGGTCACGCTGGATTTTGGTATGTCTATTTCACCTACGGCATGCACTGGATGTTGAACATTGTGACGCGCGAGAAGGAGTATCCGGCGGCAGTTTTGATTCGTGGCGTTGAGGGTCTAAACGGTCCCGCCCGTCTTACAAAAGAATTGCAAATTGATAAGAATTTAAATGGCGCACCAGCTTCAAAAAAGAGCGGACTATGGATTGAAGACAGGGGAATCAAGATTCCCAAAAATAAAATAAAAAAGACCGGACGAGTTGGTATTATCTATGCCGGACCCTACTGGATAAAAAGAAAATGGCGATTTGTCATGAAGTCGTCCTAGGTATCCTTATATTCAGCTTGGGAGGATCATTGCTACAGTGAAGGTGGTATACTAGTCGGTAATGCACAGAGATTGGGGGAAAGGGTTCACCTTGATTGAGCTCTTAGTCGTTATCGCGATTATCGCGACACTCAGCGTAATCGTAGTTTTAGTTCTTCAACCAGCAGAACTGTTGAGAGCTGCTCGCGACTCGAGAAGATTGTCCGATCTCAATAATATCAATAAGGCTTTTACTCTTGGTCAGGCAAACAGCATCAACCTTGGTCAGAGTAATGTCCTCTATCTATCACTTATTGATGCGAATGCTACTACGACAGCCGGAACTGACTGTGGCACCCTAGGGCTGATACCGTTACCTACAGGCTGGAGTTATCACTGCGCGGCGTCTTCAACCATGCGTGATCCGCATGGTCAGGGCTGGATGCCCATTGACTTCAAGTTGCTTGGCACCGAACCAGTACTTCCAACGTTACCAATTGATGCTTTGAACGCTACTTCTACGGGACGAAGATACTACACCTACGCGACAAGGAGTGGAAAGTGGGAGTTAACGGCTACTCTTGAGTCATCTAAGTACGGAGATCTGATGATAAAGGATAGCGGCTTTGATCCAACTATGTACGAGTTTGGCACTGATCTCTCTATCAGTCCTTTTGCAAATGGCATGATTGGATACTGGAATCTAAATGAGGGAGGGGGAATTGTTGCCAATGATGTATCTGGTTATACCAATACTGGAACACTTATAAATAGCCCAGTGTGGACATCTGGGAAATTCGCTCGAGCAGTACAGTTCAGTGGAGGATCTAATAATAGAGTCATTAATGTCGGAAGCGGTACTTCTTTCGATAACATGCCAGCTTTTACACTAAGTTACTGGTTAAGACCTGATGGGTCTGGCCTCACATCTTCCTTTGCAAAAGGGGGAGGATGGGGCGGGACAGTTATGTTACCTCCCGTCGGTTCGCAGCTTATCTTTAATGTTGGTTACTCAACGAGTAATTTAGTCAGACTTGCTAATGTGCCGTGGGTTAGTGGTGCGTGGAATCATGGACTCATAACGTGGGACGGATCTTCTAATGCCGATAATGTGCGTTTATATCACAATGGCGTAGAGGGGAGCTATGTGGTGAGTGTTGATGGAAGTGGTACTCGACTTGATGATAATCCCTTTTCAGTATTTCTTGGAAATAATTCAGGGTTGAATTTAGCTCTAGGTGGAGCCTTAGACGAATTTCGCATCTACCGCCGAGTTCTTTCTCCAGCCGAAGCTGTACTTGTAAGAAGAGAGTTTTAAAAAAGCACCATAATAGCCCGAGCTGAGTTTGAACCACTGCTCAAATCTCTCCAGGCATAACTCCCTGCGGCCACTCCACCTTCCGGTACAGAGACTGGCGGCAGGGCAGAGATAAGAGAGGAGACGGATAGAATATAGAAAACAACCTCTTCACGAGGTTGTTTTCTACGCATTATTTTCAGAGTGAGTTATTCAATCCCGAACAGCTTCCACAACTTCGGCGATATTCATGCGGCGTAAGAGGTAGAGAACGCCGGAAAAGAGTATGCTTGAGGCGATCGCGATTTCAAACATGCCGAGGCCAACGAGGACGCCGATGGCTCCCGTTGTCCAGACAAGGGCGGCGGTGGTGAGTCCAAACACATGTGACTGATTCTTGATAATAATGCCGGCGCCAAGAAATCCGATGCCAACCACGATATTGGCAATGATTGAAAGAACACCGGCATTATGGATAAAAATTGCCGAGGATGTCTCCGGAGTGTCGCTCAAGATGTAAGGAAGATTCAAGGCGATTAATGTAAAGAGGGAAGCGCCGCCCGAGACGAGCATCTCTGTCCGGACGCCCGCCTCTTTGCCGGCAAGTTCGCGTTCATGGCCCATGAGCGCGCCGCAAACCATAGCCACGACG
>ERZ1292623.1884-Hain-H51-01um-R1-1884-length-19521-cov-7_pt1 | contig 19521 bp, 19 predicted proteins | sample MGYA00564398_ERZ1292623 | MGnify/ENA primary metagenome ERZ1292623 (study PRJEB36523, sample SAMEA6512633) | groundwater metagenome | collected 2019-01-07 | study: AquaDiva: Metagenomics assemblies of 32 groundwater samples | reverse complement strand
TCCTCTTTGCGACTTGGGTTTCAAGCCGGCCGCAGGCTGATGTACCACTCCATTAGTAACATCGTTTGCGAGGTCGTCGATAACGCCATCAAGGGTCTGAAGCCGGAATAGAGGGGATGATTGAAGCGCACAATTCGGGCGCCCCGATGTTTCGGGGCGCCCCTTGCGACTTACATTGAAAGGTTTATGAGGTATTAATAATTTGTTATAATGGCTATGACATTATAAAAATAGTAAGGGAAAGAGATGAAAAAAATTGCTGCGGTTTTTTTGTTGCTATTTTCGTTGTTAATGTCTTCGATTTCGGTTTTAGCCAACGACTGGCCGGTTGAGCAAAGTAACACGACTCGCAACGCCTACCTCGGCGATTTTCCGGTTTCCTCTGACCTCTCGGTCCAATGGACAAAAAACGCTGAACTAAATAATTTTCAACTGCCGGTCTATTCAAACGGCATTATTTATTTTTCTGAAGAAGGCCACTATATTTCCGGCCCGAAACTTTCTTATGTTTATGCCGTGGAAAAATCCTCCGGCCGCGAAATTTGGCGAAAAACTTTTCCTGAATATCTAAAATCCGATATTTACGCTGGAGACGGAAAGGTTATCGTGCCCGGGGAAACTTTGAAATGTCTCGATGGCGCAACCGGCACCACAATCTGGGAGAAATCGGCATCAACCGCTGGCTATTATTTTGTCGAACCAATGATCGTCGGCGACAAATTAATAGCGATATATCGCGGGAAATATGGCGGCGGGTCAATCATTGGTTATAATCTGTCTAATGGTGTTGAACTCTGGAGAACAGTCCCATTGATATTTTCAAATGGTAGAATTCTTTCAGTTTATAACGGAAACATCTTGGCCACTGTTTCGACTTCTTACAACGAAACAGAAGTTAGTAGCTTTAGTTCAGAAACTGGTGCGAAAAATTGGACGTATGTAAGGGGTTTCAATCCAAACGGGCCGGTGATTGTCGACGAAGTAAATGGGATCGGATTTTTATCTTCTATCGTAAATATCACCACGGCGATTGATCTAAATACCGGTCTGAAAAGGTATGAGTACCCGGCGATGGGGACGTATAACACGACCTCGGTTATTAAAAATAGAACGGCCCATTGGCTGTCGATAATTTCAAGCCAAACATATTTTAATAGTTGCGGTTTGATTGATAAGGTTTGTAGTCAGAAACAAATCGATACCCGCCAAAATTATTTGACCGGTATTGAACCGTTGATGATCGGGAACGATTATTATTATTTGACTAATACCGGCAAACTAAAGCGGTATAATGTGGCCGGCGGGATGGGGGATTCGTATTCGGTTGATCCGACCCGGACCAATTTGCAGTACCTCTTGTATTTTGAGGGAATGTTTGTGGCGATGGATTATTACAAAACCAAGATGTATGTCTTGGGGAGTGGCGCTGAGCCGATTGATGCCAGTTCGGTGGTGGAACTCGATTCTCCTTATAAAACAGATGGAGTGTATGGAAGTTATCTTGGTCAGCTGCATTCCCACTACATTCCCGATGTTGCGCTTTGGTCAAAAATATTCAACGGCGATCCGACCCCGGCCTTTACGGAACAGAAATACAAAGATGCCGGGTACGATTTTGTCGCTCTGACGGAACACAATATGATTATACCGGATCCGGGGGTCGGCGGGATTTTGCATATTGTGAATAGTGAAGAAGATACCCAAGATCCTGGCGGAAACCATATTTTGGCGATTGGGGTTAATTCACCGATCGATGAGGCCATGAGCGAACAGGATAGAATTAATGCGGTGGCGAATCAAGGCGGTGTGCCGATTCTAGCCCATCCGAACTCAGCGATATATCCGTGGTCACAAAAAACATTATTTTCCTTAAATAATTACAATATACTAGAAATAAAAAACGGGGTCACTCAAAGATTAGATTATTTGCATTATCTGGGATCTAGCCTATCAACTGATAAATGGGATAATTTACTTGGTAGTTCAAGAAAAATTTTGGGGACAGCCGGAGACGATTATACTCCTGGCGATGCAGGTTTTGACAATGCGTCTGTTGTTGTCTTTTCAAAAACCAATTCCCAGAGTGATATTTTGCAAAATTTAAAAGACGGTAATTTTTATGCCCTTCAGGGTTCAAGCGCCCCTAAAATTAATATTCAAACATCCGGTAACAAAATTACTATAAGTTCTGACCGACAAAGCAACATTCGCTTTATTAGCCGGGGAAAAACAATTCAAGAAAACAGGAACACCGCCTCGGCAACATATACGGCGAACGGGAGTGAAATTTATATTCGCGCCGAGGTGGAAAGCGGCGGCAAAAGATCTTGGAGTCAGCCGATCTTTGTCAACTTAAAACAGGTAGCCAAAACGCCGTTCCCCGGCGGTTACAAAATTTCATTCGCCGGAGGAACTTTGACCAGTAAAAATACCAGTCCCGTTGAAATTTCGACTTTATCCCAAAACCAATATCCGAGCAATTCTCCTCAACTTGGGTACTTGAGCCAAATTTATTCGCTCCTTTCGCAAAGCCAGCCAAGTGATGGGACCAAATTGACATTGAGCTACGACGGTAGAACGATACTGACGAATGAGAACAACTTATCTATCTATAATTACAATTCCGGAAATTCGGCATGGGAAAAAGTCCCAAGTATCATTGATAAGACGAAAAAAACGGTCTCGGCATTTCTCTCCCATTTCTCACTCTACACTTTGAGCGCCGAAGAACCGGAGGATTTGGAAAAACCGACAATCAATTTGACATCACCAATAGATATGAATGATTTATCCGGAAGCATTACTCTTGAAGCAAGCGCGGCCGACAACAACGCCGTCATAAAAACCGGTTTTTACGCCGATGACAGATTGATCGGCGAAGACACGGATCCGACTGACGGTTGGAGTGGAGCGTTGGATGTCAACAGCTTAAAAAACGGCGAGCACAAGATCATTGTTACAGCCGAGGATTTAAGCGGCAATGTCGGCGAGGCGGAGTATCTGTTCACCGTCACTTCTTCCACTTTTTTGCAACCTACTATTCTACTGTTCGAGCCACTCGAGAACTCCGAGCTTTGGGAACTATCCGATGTGTCTGGCGGTTTTAACTCGAATTTACCGGTTTCCGATATTTCGATTTTACTTGACGGATATGTTGTTGCCGAGGCGGAGATTTCCGGCGGTAATTTCTCCAAGGAGATAAATTGGCAGGATTACAGGGAAGGGGAACATGAATTAAAAGTGGTTTTGGTTGATGAAGAAGGAAATATAGCCGAAACTGCGAGGACTGTAAATATTAGCGATGTTCCAAGAGTCGAAATAATCTCGCCGGATAAAGAGCAATATTTAGAATCTGATCAAATTGAGTTTTCGTACAACTCGAACAATGAAAATGTTGTGGCTGAATTGGACGGGAATATTATTGAGAATGGTATTCATAAATTTGGTTATGAAATAGGACTTGGCAAACACACCTACATTTTGGAGTATAAAGCTAGAATATTGGCGCAAAAAGAATTTGAAGTTTATACTAATTTTTTCGATGTTCGAAATCTGATCACGATGTTTTACCAGGAAGGTGATTTTTCAAACAATGGGATTTACATTGCTACCCTTTCTCAACTAAAAACCGCAGAGTCTGCGGACGCATCGGGCAAAGAAAGCTTGAGCGATTCACTGCTACAGCTATTGATTAAATTCATCGCAATTCAAAACAGTGTTGGCCATCTGAGTGATTTTGCAGAAGAGATATTAATTAATTCTTTAAATTATTTAACTAACATTTAAAACAAAACAAGACCGAATATTAAATCAGTAGCTAATTTCAGAAAAATTAGCAAAGATAATAGTAGCAAAATAATGTTGGCAGGTGTTTTTCTCTCTTTAATAGCCGCCAGCGAACAGATCAGCGTAACAAATGGTAAGATAGTTAAAATTATACCAATTAAGTTTACGCTAGAACTATTGGTTACTATGAAGTAAAATACTGCCCACAAAATCAAAAACACCCAAGCTACGATGCCGTAGATGTTGCCCTTGGAACCATCAGAACTCTTTTGAATATTTGCCATTTCCCTCCTTTAATTCCACTTTGATTGTTTAAATTTTACCACATCTTTTTGAATTAACCCACTCAATTTAAAATTAAAAAATACCTTGCACAAATATGAGACGGCCGTTTCATATTTGTGCAAGGTAGGAATGGATGAGTTCTTTATTATTTGGTATAACTAAATGGTGGGGGATAATGGATATAAGACAAGAGATAAAAGTTATTGGCTAAGAAACGAAAAGATTATTATCTATAAATAACATGATTGGAAAATATGAGAAGGAATTATCTGTACGATCCGGCGTCGCAGGGAGCGCACAAGATTAGCCGGAGTAAAATTGATCTGTTTGTAAAATGCCCCCGCTGTTTTTACTTGGATCAGCGACTGGGTGTGAAAATCCCGCCCGGATATCCCTTCAACATCAACTCTGCGGTCGATTTTCTTTTGAAAAAGGAATTCGATATCCATCGCGCCAAGGGCACGGCCCATCCCTTGATGCAGGAATACAAGGTTAACGCGATTCCCTTCGCCCATGAAAACATTGATAAATGGCGGGAGAATTTTGTCGGTGTCCAATACTTGCACGAGCCCTCTAATTTACTGATAACCGGCGCGGTTGATGATCTTTGGGCGCGTCCGAACGGCGAGGTGATCGTTGTCGATTACAAAGCGACGGCCAAAGATTCGGAAGTGAATATTGATGCCGAATGGCAAGACGGTTATAAAAGACAGATGGAAATTTACCAATGGCTGATGCGAAGAAACGGATTTAATGTTTCTGAAACAGGATATTTCGTCTATTGTAACGGCAGACGGGACAAAGCAGCTTTTGACGGCAGAATCGAATTTGACATCAAACTAATCCCCTACGAAGGCGATGATTCTTGGGTCGAGCCGAAAATATTAGAAATTAAAAAAACTCTTGATGAAGAGAGTATTCCGGAGCAAAGTCCGGATTGCGAGTACTGCAATTACACCAAGGCGCGCGAAAATATTGAGTGCTAAGCTGAACTAAAAAGAAAAGGCCATCCGTGAAGTACGGGTGACCTTTGGGGAGCCGGCGGTGAGCCGGCTAAGGGGAAGAGACGACAACTATGTGGAAACGACGCTGGCGGCCAAAATCGCGAGCGATTTTGTGATTGGGAACCCGTATATCAACCCGGTTTCCCTTAATCGCGCCACCACGGTCATCGACTCTCAAAGTGCGGATATGACCCAAGTACTCTAGAGTGACGAGTGTGCCGGGAGTCAGGACCCGAGGGTCAGCTGCAATTCCCGGCAGGTGAGCGTTAACACCTTGCGATGTCCGGCCGCCTGTGTCACAGACTGAACAATTGGGATCGTATGCGGTAGCATCGACGGTCATTCGCCGGAGAACCCGGTGATAACCGCCTCTTGAGGCAAGGAGATCTCCCCGCCGGAGGCGGGAAAATTCCTTGAGGGTTTTGACGGACAGCTTTTGCGGTTTGGGTCGAAAAGCCGCCTGCCTTCTTGTCGTCGGACTCGTCTGCTTAATCCTTACGGACTTGGCCGGCCTTTGAATCGATTGACTCTTTCGAGTGCTTTCGGCTCTTTGGCCTGCGGTATGCCAGCAGACAAGGAGTAGCCCAACGGCTGCAAGGGTGAAAATTCGCAAGACTTTCTCCGTTCCGCCCTTCTTAAGGCCTTGAAATTCTATAATAAAAAGCTCAATTTGTCAATCCCAGAAAAGTGGGTATTGATATTGGATAATTTATCTGCTAAAATGCTTTCATTCTGTCTCTAGCGGCAGTAGTGCGAAAACCGTGAGTGTGAAAGGGCGAGTGTCCCATCTTGGCAGGTCCTAGCCGATTGGCTGGTCGTCCTTTACCTCATGGGTACAAATCAAGCTAGCCGCCGTGAGGCAGAAAAACTGGAGCGCCCCCGCGGGCGCTCCTTATCTTTTTAGTAGTATAATGGTACCAAGGGGGAATCTCTATAAGATGATAAATGGAATTATCTTCACCATTGTGGTTAAACGATATCTAAAATTAATAATTATCATCGCGGTTGTTTTGATTCTGATTCTTTCCGCTTCTTTTATATATTTTAAAAAAAATAATGCCAATAATTCTTCGAGCAACACCAAACAATCGGATCAAAGTGATAAAGATGCCGAGGCAAAAAGAAAATCAGAAGCCAGAGAAGAAAATATTAATTTGGCAATCAAAAAGGTAATCGTAAAATACGACAACATCGACATCGCAGTCAGTTTCGAAGATATAGATAATGGCGATAGCACCAATATTCTTGGCGATAAATTATTCATTGCCGCCAGCACGGTGAAAATTATTGTGGCAACTGATTTTCTGGAACAGATGCAGGATGGGAAATATGGTATGAATATGAAAATGGGTAACCATGACGCCAATTATCATCTGGAGCAGATGGTGTCGCAGAGCAACAACGATTCGTGGGCGCTGTTTAATAATTTGCTTTCTTTCGCCGGCGAGGAGCAATACGCCAAAAAGATTGGTATCACATATGTCAGTTCCAATAATTCGATCAAACCGAATGACATTAACGCATTTTTGGGAAAACTTTATCGCGGGGAGTTATTAAATAAAGAAAATACCGATCTTCTATTATCGCTGATGCGTGTTACCCACGACGACCGCTACCTCCCCGGTTCGGCAGTAAAGGCGAATTACTACCACAAGACCGGAAAATATGAGGCCTATGTCCATGATGTCGGAATCATTGACGATGGGACACACAAATACGCTATTTCAATATTTACAGATGCGCAGTACAAGGATTACACGATTGACGGCCGGATCCCGATTTTCCACGAGATAGTTGAAGCGGCCTACGCCGCCGCCAATATTAATTAATATATATAAAACCAAAAAGGACTGTACTGAAAGGTAAAGTCCTTTTTGGTAGCCTCAAAGGGAGTCGAACCCTTCTTACCACATTGAAAGCGTGGTGTCCTAACCGATAGACGATGAGGCCATAACTAAACTAATTGAAGGGATTGGCCCTTCGACTTGCTCAGGGTCATTCGACTCGCTTCACAAACCATGGTTTACCATGAGCGAGCGAAGCGAGTCGAATGGTGGACTGCCTGGGACTCGAACCCAGAACCAATGGCTTAAGAGGCCACTGCTCTACCATTGAGCTAGCAATCCCTACCTCGATAAAATAGCATAAACTGCCCGTTTAGACAAGGTTACAGGCACAATAATATCGATTAACCTATAAATCAAAACGCATCACTTAGGTGGTGCTTTTTTCATTCCTAAATGCAAAAATAGCAAAACACGAGCCTAAAATAGAACCGTCCCCTCATTACGAACTAGTAATTTATCGTCTGTTGGCAAAATGGGTAAATGTATTAAAATAGCGCATCCAGTGATTATCGGAACGAGTGTCGCGATCCAAATACCATTTAGCTAATAATTCCCGGCTGCGCAGTAATTCTTTGAGGCGTTTGCGATTTTTAGGATCAGTTACGGTAAGATCAAGTAATTCAAGTGCCCTCTCAAAAGAAACTTCCATATAGTCGAATCGGCCTTTATTGCGCCAGTTAATAGTACGAGAAATTTCACTGCCAATATTTGCCATTTGATAAGACACAGTTTGAGCAAACCAATGGTCTAATCTCAAATTTTTGTGGTAATACAAGTTCATATTGTTATCAGTTTCGCGACGATTGAACGGATTTTTTCTTGCAGTTTCTCGTCATCAACACTTCGAGAGCGATTATTTTGCGAAGGTCGAAGATTAATCATTGAATCAAACTCGATAAAGTCATCGGTACCAAAAAGCTCGGGATAAAGATTAATACCCCAAAGATTTTGTTGAGCTGATTCGGATTCGATCATGGCTGCTTCCTCGTCCGCATGCATTTCAGCATCAACAACCAATATTTCTTTTTCGACATCGACTACCGCCTTGACCAGATTACCAAACATCTTTTCTGCCATTTCGGCCAGTTCATGATTGGAGATTGGATTGTTTGCCGTAATCGTTTTCATGCTTTGACAATACCATAAGCGCTAGCAGTTTTCCAGCAGCCATTCAATACCCCGTGCCTCTTTGCCAGATTCATTAAAGGTAAGCATCGATTGTTACGACCAAGCTAAAAGATGTTCAAAACGAAGTTCATTGATGCTACCAACCTTCATCAAGATTGCGGCCGGCAGGCCATGAAAAACGCATCACTTCGGTGGTGCTTTTTTCATTCCCAAATAAAGAAATAGCAAAATACGAGCCTAAAAGAGAACCGTCCCCTAATCCCGCCATGGAGAATAAATTTAATCATATTATTATAGTCCCAACCGGTCGGAGATGCCCTGCATCGCTTTTAAAACGGTGGCAATATGCTCATCGAGATCGATGCCCAGTTCTTCGGCTCCTTTGATTATATCCTCACGGCTAATAGCGGCCGAAAAACCTTTTTGTTTCATTCTTTTTCTGACGGATTTCACCTCAACTTCAGATATTTTCTTAGTTGGTCTAATCAGGGCGGTGGCAGTAATCAAACCGGTTAATTCATCGACGGCAAATAGAGTTTTGGCCATTTTGGTTTCTCTTTTTACTCCGGTGTAATCACCATGCCCCATTATTGCATCAACCCATTCGCTTGGGACATTCTTTTCTTTTAATATCTCGCAACCCTTGTAGGGATGACCATCTTCTTGGGGATATTTTTCATAATCAAAATCATGTAATAGCCCAACAATACCCCAGCTCTCCTCATCTTCACCGAATATTTTTGCGTATGCCCGCATTGCCGCTTCAACTGCCAAGCTATGCTTAATCAAACCTTCTTTGCTCGTATATTCCGTCAATAGTTTGTAAGCTTCATCTCTATTCATATCATTTCAGCTATCATTATTAATGAGATCGCATCAGAAATAATTTAGCACAGCTGGAGCAAGAATAAAACAGCTGACTATGTTGAAAAATATCTAAATAAAGAGTATAGTTCCAATTAGTTCGTATTAAAATAATTAACAAATTTCCCCAGTTAAAGCTAATGAAATACAAAAATTTTAAGTTCGATACTAATAAATCTTATAGTATGATTGCAGAGACCGGAATTTCCGTCTAGTTTTTCATTGGTTTTGGGAATTGAAAGGATTCCATGCTAAATATTGTTCTTACAGCCATCGCCGGCGTGCTTGTCGGCGGAATTTTGGGATTTGTCCTATTTAAAATTTTATCTTCCAAGAAAGTTTCAAAGGCAAAGTTGGAGGCGGATAAAATTATCGAGAGAGCGAAGACAGAGGAGAAAGAAATTCTTCTCGTAGCTAAGGATGAGGCCTTGAAAGAGAAGGAAGAAGCCAAAAAGACTTATCAGGAGAAAGAAAAATATCTCGAAAAAACAGAGATGGATCTTCGAAAGAGAGAGCTCTCGATTGACACCCGTTTTGATGAACTTGATAAATCACAAAAAGAGTTGACCGGAAAAGAAAAGCAGATTGAAGATATCAAACAGGCGCTTCGCGATTTGCGAAAAAAACAGGAAGAGAGTTTGGAGCGGATCGCCAAAATGAATAAAGATGATGCCAAGAAAGTTCTTTTGGAATTGGCAGAACGCGAGGGTAAGGAGGATTTGGTTAAGAAGTTAAAAGAAGTCGATACTTATGTCAAAGACAATGTTGACGATAAGGTAAAAAGAATTATGGTCACAGCCATGCAAAGGTTGGCATCAGAGACAGCTTCGGAGACAACAATTGCCACAATTCAACTTCCAAACGAAGAAATGAAGGGACGAATTATCGGCAAGGAAGGCCGCAATATTCAGGCCTTTGAAAAGACGACAGGAGTCGATGTAATCATTGACGACACGCCGGAGGCGGTTGTTCTCTCGACCTTTGACCCGATCCGCCGACAGGTGGCGCGGGTAACATTAGCTGAATTAATCTCCGACGGCAGAATCCATCCGACATCGATTGAAGCCGCTTTTGAAAAGGCCAAAAAAATCGTTTCTGCCGATATTAAAAAGTCAGGCGAAGAGGCCTGTTACGAAGTCGGTGTCACCGGTTTGCCGCAGGAAATTATGCAAATATTAGGCCGTCTAAAATTTCGGACTTCCTTCGGCCAAAATCAACTTGACCACTCCATTGAAGTTGCCAGAATCGGCGGACTTTTGGCCGATGAATTGGGCGCCGATGTTTTTCTGACCAAAAAAGCTTGTCTGCTTCACGATTTGGGCAAGGCGATTGACCATGAGGTTCCGGGATCACATGCCATAATCTCGGCTGATATCGCCAGAAAGTTCAAACTTTCGGCTGATCTCATCCACGCCATTGAAGCCCATCACACCGATGTTGAGCCGGAAACAGTTGAAGCGATTTTAGTTCAAGTGGCCGACGCCATTTCGGCTTCGCGCCCCGGTTCTCGCCGAGAATCATTTGAACTATATATCAAAAGATTAGAAGAGTTGGAACGGGTTGCCAATTCATTCTCGGGCGTAGAAAAATCTTACGCCGTTCAAGCCGGTCGAGAAGTTCGTGTCATTGTTATCCCGACGGAGATTGACGATTTGGTAGCGGCCAAGATGGCCAAAGATATCGCTAAGAAAATTGAAGAGGAAGTGCAATACCCGGGTCAGGTCAAGGTAACAGTTATCCGAGAAACCCGGGCAGTCGAAGTGGCACGGTAATCGCCCAATAATTTCTAAATCCTAATATCTAAATCCGAAACAATATAAAAATTCAAATAGGAAATCTAAAAATATTTTGTATTTGGATATTTTGAAAATTAAAATTTGTTTAGGATTTAGGATTTAGATATTCGTATTTACTCACTTTATAACAAATAAAATTTAATAAGATTATTTAATGACTAAGAACATAATCAAGATATTATTCCTGGGGGATATTGTCGGGAAGCCGGGACGGGGGGCGGTCAAGCATTTCCTGCCTATTTTAAAAGATCAAGAAAAGATTGATCTTTGTTTTGCCAATGGCGAAAACTTAACACACGGCTCCGGAATGTCGTACGAAAAGTATGACGAGGTCATACAAGCCGGTGTCGATTATTTTACCTCCGGTAACCATATTTGGGCGAGAGAGGAATTTGCCCTCCGGCTTGATGACAAGAATATAAAAGTTTTACGACCAGCCAACTATCCTCCTTCTTCGAACGGCCGAGGCAGTGTCGAGATTGAATATCAAGATCAAAAAATACTGCTTATAAATCTTGCCGGTCAGGTCTTTATGGCCGATGAGGTCAAAAACCCCTTTTTAGCAGCCGATGAGATTATCAAAAAAAACAAAAACAGCATTATTATAATTGATTTTCATGCCGAAGCCACAAGCGAAAAAGTGGCATTGGGACTATATTTAGACGGTAGAGTCGGGGCAGTTATCGGTACCCACACACATATTCAGACAGCCGATGATAAAATTTTATCGGCTGGTACTGCGTATATAACTGATACGGGGATGTGCGGACCGACAGATTCGGTGCTCGGTGTTGAGAAGGAGATAATAATTGAAAAATTCTTGACAGGCCTGCCTAAAGCGCATAAAGTGGCAAGTGGAGATAGTATTTTCCAAGGCGTCATTATTGAGATTGATGCCGAGACAAAAAAAGCGACCTGCATAAAACGAATTTCAGAAATTTATAAACAATAATCCACCCGAAGGAGGTGAATACTATGAACAAGAGCGAATTAATCAACGAAGTGGCCAGAAAGACAGGACTTTCTAGAAGAGAATCGGAAGTCGGAGTCCAAACAGCCCTCGATGTGATTTCAAATGAGCTGGCAAAAGACAAGAAAGTCACGCTAACCGGATTCGGGACATTCGATGTCGGACGGAGAAAAGCCAGGACCGGCGTCAATCCAAGGACAGGTTCTCCGATCAAGATCTCGGCGACAAAGATGCCTAGGTTCAAACCAAGCCGTGGCTTGCGTTCGGATGTTAAATAATGGTTATACGAAAAAGCCCCTACGCCAGTTGGCGGACGAGGGCTTTTTCTTGAGGGTTGTTTTAATTTTCTAATTTTGTTCTAAATACGATTGGTCGTCGTTTTTTTGTTTCTCCTGCATTGACTTTAAGCCCATTTTCTATTACAATATTAAACTGTACACGATTTGCTGATATGATTGTTTTGTGGGTACATCGGGGTGTGGCTCAGTTGGCTAGAGCGCCGCGTTTGGGACGCGGAGGTCCCCAGTTCGAGTCTGGGCACCCCGACCATCTCGCTTTGCTCGATGTAAACTTAATAGAAATGAGTTTACACTGAACGAAGTGAAGTGCGGGTATAACACAACGGTTCGTGTGCCTGCCTTCCAAGCAGGATATGCGGGTTCGACTCCCGCTACCCGCTCCAAAATTTATGGCGGCCATGGTGAAGTGGTTATCACGGCAGTCTGTGGCACTGCAATGATGGGTTCAATTCCCATTGGCCGCCCCATTGGAATTATATGTGCGCCCTTAGCTCAGTTGGATAGAGCGCCACGCTTCGGACGTGGAGGTCGGGGGTTCGAATCCCTCAGGGCGTACCATAATTCCTGTGTAATATTGATGCTATTTAAAATATGCCCCAGTAGCTCAGTGGATAGAGCAACTGCCTTCTAAGCAGTGGGTCGTTGGTTCGATTCCAACCTGGGGTACCATTGAGCCGGATGGCTCTTTTTTGTTTGCCATAAAAGGTATTTTGATTTATGATGAAATAAAACAAGGAGGGGATTGAAGAATATATTTAAGCTCATTACATTAGCGTTTCTTGGATTTCTAATCTCGCTCATATTACGACCTCATACTGCATTCGCTAAGAGCGAAAGTATTGTCATTAACGAGATTTATTACAATGTGGCAACCGAGATGGGTGACGACCCGGCGGCCGAGTGGGTTGAGCTTTATAATAGTGGCGATGATGAGATTAATATCAGAAATTGGACTTTAGCTGACAACTCTGGAAACGATAAAATATTATCAACAACGGATTTAACTATCGCGGCCAAGTCATTCGTCCTAATTTCGAGAAGCAATACTATCTGGGCAAAGTGGGGAATTAATCCTCTAACATCGTCGGAAATTACCTTTATTGAACTAACCGGAACTAATATTTACAATCTGGCCAAAGGCGGGGATCGCCTGCTTTTGAAAAACGACAGCGGGGAAGCGGTCGACGAGGTAAGCTTCGGAACGGATGAAACTTATTATGATATTGCGGCGGCGGAAGAGGGCAGTTCGCTCGACCGAAAAAATTTGGGAATAGATAATGATTTAGGAAGCGATTTTACAAATCGCCCCTCCCCCACTCCCGGAGAGGAATTTATTCCGTTAATTTATTCGGATGAAATTGTTTTGAATGAAATTGCGCCCGAGCCGAGCGAGGGAGTCGGTTTTGAATTTATCGAACTATATAATTCAAGCGATTTAGTCCTCGATATTTCCGGTTGGCAATTAGCCGATATGAAGGGGGCGACGAAAACTTTTACTATACCGGCATCAACAATAATCCCAGCGAAAAGTTATCTTGTTTTCTATCGAACCGAGACAGGGATTTCTTTGAATGATGACGGCGACGGTGTGTTTTTGATCGATCCGAACGGCGATTACAGGGATGAAATTTCTTATGACAGCGCAATCAGAGGGGAGAGCTTTTCAAAATTTGGGAGTAGCTGGCAATGGAGTGAAAAGCAGACACCCGGTTCGGAAAACCGACTGGTTCAGTCGGTTGTTTCGAGGGAAGAGGAGACGGGCGGCGGGATTTTGGGGAGCATAAACGAGGCAAAACAATATCAGAATGGCGACGAGGTCGCATTAGTCGGTATTGTAACTACACTACCGGGCGAAATTTCAAGCCAGTATTTCTTTATCCAAGACGAGACCGGCGGAATTGAGGTTTATTCATATTACAAAACTTTTCCGAACCTGAATCGCGGCGATAAGATAAAAGTAACCGGCCAGTTGTCCGACTACTATGGAACAAGAAGGATTAAAATAAATTCCATTTCCGATATCGAAATAATAAGTCCTAACGCCATGCCGCCGCCAATCGTAGCGAAAATTCCTGAAATAGGCGAACAGTATGAGAGCCAATATATAAAAACCAAAGGCAAAATCAGTTATACTTCCGGTTCGGTCTTTAGGATGACAGAGGGAAGTAGGGAGATTCAGGTTGAAATTAAATCCGGAACAGGTATAAAAAAACCGAAAATGCGTAAAGGCGATCTTTTTGAGGTTGCCGGCATATTAATCCAGTATAAAAACGGTTATAAACTCTTGCCGTTTTTGCAAGATGATGTTAAAATTATCCAGTCAAATTCCGGTTCACTTCCGAAATCCGGATTGGACCAGATGATTTATTTAATTATTACAGCGCTTATTTATTCCTTATGGAATTTATTTCAAACAGTTCGCTCGAAACTGAAGAATTTGCCTCAAAACTTGTCGCCAGATTAGAAGGCGGGATTTTGGCGTTGTCCGGGGATTTGGGGGCAGGCAAGACAACATTTGTAAAAGGATTGGCCAAAGGGCTTGGGATTACGAAAAACATTACCAGCCCGACTTTTGTGATTTTAAAAAGTTACAAAACTAACGGTAGAGGCGGCATCAGGCATTTGGTACATCTGGATTGTTACCGCATGGAAGACAAAAGCGATGCCGAGGGTATCGGTTTACCTGAATATTTCAAGCAAAAAGGGACATTGGTTCTGATTGAATGGCCTGAAAAAATCGAAAGTATTCTCCCTCGGACGACAAAATATATTAATTTTGAGTATTTGGAGGAAAATTCCAGAAAAATAAGGGCGGATTTCTAATGATTTTATTTATCGATACAACCTCACTCGAGACAAAAATCGGTCTGTTGAATGAAACCGGAAATTTTATTGATCAGATTGAGTGGACCAGTCGATTTAATCAATCGGAAGAACTTATCTCTAAAATTGAGGACTTATTACAAAAGAACAGAATCAAAAAAGATGATCTTGGAAAAATTGTCGTTATAACCGGTCCCGGTTCCTATACCGGTGTCAGGATAGGAGTGACGACTGCGAATTTTATCGGATTGGGTCTGAATATTCCGGTATTGGGTTTGAAAAAGAGCTCTATTGTGGATATCGGAAAGATAATTTCCGGGGACAATTCTGATTGTTTTTTAGATCCGGTAATGCCCTATTACGAAAGATTGCCAAATATTACCAAACCCAAAAAAAAGTTATGATTATGGACGGATCAAACATTTATTTGATATAATAAAAATGCAAAAACAAAAATGAATCTAATCTACAATCCTACAAAACGAGATAAGTTTTCCTTTTTTAAGAAAAGGCCTGTCAAAATCGCCTTTTCACTTTTATTTTTTATTCTGATAGTGGTAATTTCCTTCATCGCCTATATCTACGCTCAAGGGGTAAGGGTATTTGACGGTAATTTTCTTTTTAATTCGACCGCCACTCTTAAAGGTCAGGAGAATGATCGGATAAATATAGCCCTGATGGGAATCGGCGGAACCAACCATCCCGGCGGTCAATTGACCGATTCGATGATGGTTTTAAGCATCCGACCGAGCGACGGGTCATTGGCAATGATTTCGATTCCTCGGGATTTATATGTTTTTGTACCAGATCACAAAACGAAAACCAAGATCAACGAGGTTTATTCGATCGGGGAAAAAGATAAAAAGGGCGGGGGACCCGAATTGGTAAAAAAGACGCTCAAAGAAGTACTTGGTTTAGATATTAATTATTATGTAACCCTTGATTTTGCCGGATTCGAAAAATTTATCGATCAGATCGGGGGAGTCGATGTGGTTGTTGAAAAAGCAATCAATGATTCTTCATATCCGGATGTGAATATGCAGGGGTACGATCCATTTTCTATCAAGGCCGGAAACCAACGCTTAGACGGGAAGACGGCTTTGAAATATGCAAGGTCAAGACATGGGTCGGCTGGCGGAGATTTTGACCGCGCAGCCAGGCAACAACAGATAGTTGTGGCTGTCAGAGACAAATTATTAAAAAATGGATTATGGGCAAACCCGATTAAAATTGCGGAACTAGCAACAACGATAGGTGATCATTTGCGTACCGATGTTTCGCCAGTCGAGATAAAAGTATTTGCCGGTTTATTTAAAAACATTGACAGAGCCAAGATTCATTCAAAGGTTTTATCTGATGAAGCCGGCGGAGTTTTGTATTCTGATTCAAGCTCCGGAACCTACCATTTAGTGCCAAAAGGCGGGAATTACAATGCAATTCAATCGATCGCAAAAAATATTTTTGAAGCAAATAGTGAAATAGAAAATGTAAAAATTGAGATTCAAAATGCCAGTGGCAAATCATCTAAATTGACAGAAGTATCTTCTTCGTTGAAATCTTTGGGATATAATGTTGTTGCCGCGTCCAATCTAAAAACAGTCCAGAAAGCAAGTGCGATTTATGACTATTCAAGCAATAAATATCCCCAAACTCTTGAATATTTGAAAAAGGAATTTAGCTCTAGTGTCGCTGATAAAAAGTCCACAGAATTTCAAAATTCTGATATTGTAGTAGTGATCGGCCAGAATTACTCAAATTAATATTTTGAAATTATATGGCATTTTTATACCATAAGTTTACCCGCAAAGCGCTGCTCTCTCTTATCCTTGCTTTAGGCGTTGTTTCATTTTGGCTTTTAACTCCATATTTAATTTCTTGTCTTATGGTTACTATTGCAGGCGTTCTTGGTATTTTTTTTATCTGGTATGAAATCGCCCCAATTTATCTTTTGATTTTTTTGTCCTTCACTTCAGCTTACGCATTTTATGGCTTATTTTTCCAGTACAATTTACCGACGATTCTGATAATGATTTCAATTCTGGTAATTTTCGGTTATATTTTTACCTATATGGAGCAGAGAACCGGGATTTTAGGAAATCGGCGCCTTATTTATCTTCTGCTATTTTCAATAATTGTTCTGGAAGTTTTCTTGGCCTTGAGCTATTTTCTAATCAATCCCCTTAACCAGAGTTTAGTCATAGCCGCAGTCTGCTATATATTTTCCGGTTTTTGTTTCTCCGTTTTGGCAAAACAAGATGATTCGGATATTCGGACATATCTCGGTATCGGTTTTTCGACGATCTTTGTAATCTTGCTTTCTTCCAGTTGGAGTGTATAGTAATATATAATTGGCAATCAATAACTTATTAAGGAATTAAAATGAAGGAAAAGGTCAGGGCGAGCATAAAAACAGTCGGCGATTTCTTGAGCAGAATATTTTTTCATATCAGGGTAAGGATTTTGAAAAAAAGAGGCGGGGAGATCGATATTATAATCGATCCGAATAAAGTACCGATATCGAAAAGAATCTTTACCGGTCTTTTTTATCTCATATTGCTGGTCGGTTTGATTGAGACCGTCATCGCAGTAATGATCTATGGATTCCAGCGAGAAGACAAGGCGACAAAGGCGGTTGCAGATGTGGTTCCTTATCCGACCGCCGTCACTTCCTTCGGTTTTGTCTCTTACGGCGATTATTTATCGGAAAAGGCCTACATCCATCATTTCTACGATTCAACCCAGCAGAAAGATGTTGCATACGAAGAAATCGATAAGCAAATCCTGGATCAATTGATCGAAAACCGCCTTATCTCTTACGAAGCGTTCCGATATGGAGTAAAGGTTAAAAAAGACGAGGTCAATCAAACCTTTTCTGCGATTTCGGATCAAAATGGCGGCGACGAAAAGGTCGGGAAAGTACTTGAAGACCTATACGGTCTCAATATCAAATCATTCAAAAAGTTAGTCAAGGAGCAACTCCTTCGGGATAAGATTAACAACGAATTGATTGCCAGAGTTACGGCAAAACACATCTTGGCAAGAGTCGACAAAAGCGCTCCTCAAGATCAAGTCGATGCGGCTAAAACAAAAATTGATGCCATTTTGGCCGAGGTTAGGGGAGGCGCCGATTTTACCGAGACGGCAAAATCAAAATCCGAAGATATCGGCAGTGCCGAACAGGGCGGGGAACTGGAACCGTTTGCCAAGGGCGAGATGGTTGAACCTTTCTCTGAAGTCGCTTTTTCGACATCGGCCGGACAAATTTCCGACCCTGTTAGAACTGATTTCGGTTGGCATATCATTAAAGTCGAATCAAGAACCGGTAAGATTGAGATGACATTTACGGACTGGCTGGATAGTTTAAAGAAAAACGGATTGATTTGGAAATTAATAAAATGATCCAAAACAAAAAGTTAATTATTACCTTAGCGGCATTAGTTTCGATCGGTTTTGCCATTTACGGTATCTGGCTGGCTCAAAAATCAAATAATTCAATTCCTAATCGCCAGACAGAAGAAATCAGGTAGAATGAACTATCAAAATATATTAAAGAAATCTTTCAGTATCATTTGGAAAAACCGCTTTATGTGGCTGCTGGGTTTTTTGGCCGGAGGATCATTTTATCAGGGCGGCAATTATTCATTTAATGACTCTGATTTTGAAAAATTAAAAGATTGGAAAAATTTGCCCGATTCCAACAATGTGGCGGAGGCGTCGGTCAAAAGCGCCGAGAAAGTGTTGGGCGATTCGGTTTCGTCGGCGATGAGCAGTACCGCCTTTTGGGTGATTTTGTTTTTCCTTATTATCATAATAATAATTTTCATTTATCTTCACTTTACGGCTAGGGGCGCGATTATCAAATCAGCCGAACAGTTAGATGCTGGAAAAAGCCTGGGTCTGAAAAATGCTTGGGCTTTCGGGCGACAGTATTTCTGGCGGGTATTTATTTTTTCGTTGGTTATGGCCGGAATCATACTCTTGGGATTATTAATTGCGGCCACCCCAATTGTTCTTCTGGCCATATTCGAACAAACTCTCGCGGCGATTATTTTTGGAATTATATTTTTCTTGGTCTTCCTGGTCTATCTTATTTACCTTTCGCTTGTTTCGACCTATGCCGAGAGGATATTGATTTTGGAAAATAAGAGAGCGATTGAATCGATAAAATTGGGAATCAAATTTTTCAACAAGAGTTGGAAGACTATTGCGGTCGTCTATTTGATTGTGATGGCAATATCATTAATCGCGGCCATGGTTGTAATCATCGCCATTATCGTTCCAATTCTGTTTCTAACCGGAATCGGCGCCTTATTCTACCTAATCAGCTCTGGTCTGACTTTCATATACGCCACAATCGCCATTTTGGCGCTTGTGGTATTATTTTGCACTCTGATGGGCATGCTCAATGCTTATATTTCAACGGTTTACACGCTTACTTACAATGAACTAAAAAGCTCGGACTGATTAAGAAAAAAATAAAGACAATAATACCGGAATTACAATATTGCCGTAAAATATCCAATTCAAAAAACCGTCTGTCCATATTTAACGGACAAACGGTTTTTTATAGCGGAAGCGATTCGCCGTGGCGACCGTTCTAACCAAACATAAAAACAGGCAAGGACAAACAATCCGACTGACTGGCGGGAGCGACCGGACTCGAACCGGCGACCTCCACAGTGACAGTGTGGCGTTCTAACCAACTGAACTACGCCCCCG
>ERZ1292623.1882-Hain-H51-01um-R1-1882-length-19529-cov-6_pt1 | contig 19529 bp, 22 predicted proteins | sample MGYA00564398_ERZ1292623 | MGnify/ENA primary metagenome ERZ1292623 (study PRJEB36523, sample SAMEA6512633) | groundwater metagenome | collected 2019-01-07 | study: AquaDiva: Metagenomics assemblies of 32 groundwater samples | reverse complement strand
GTCACAGTCAGAAATCAGGAATTGCAGTAGAAATAGGGTTTTGAAATGAGCTCATAGTACCAGTGGAAGTAATTTCTCTCCAACCCGATTCTAACGAAAAAAGGCCCTGGTACAAGCGGCCCATTTTTTACGTGGCGGCTTTAACTGCCATTATAGCCATCGGTGCTTTTTGGCTTGGTTTTGTTTATAACACAATAGTCGTAGATAACGATTCGTTTTTAACAAATATTACCCATGCGATTTTTGGCAAGGATGAAGCGGTTGAAGAAAATGATCCAAATCCTCTACCCACTCCGGAAACTGACCGTCTAGATGTTTTGATTCTGGGCATTCGCGGCGGGACGGCGAAAGAAATAGAGGGGGAGGGGGGACTACTAGCAGATTCAATTTTGGTGGCGAGTATTGATAAAAAGACAAAAAAGGCCTCGCTGATTTCAATTCCCCGCGATTTATCGATTGACCTGCTCGGAGTTAAAGGAAAAATAAACGAAATTTATGAGCAGAGTTTGAAAAGGAAGCAGAATCTTGAACTGGCTAAACAGATCGTTTCGCGGATAAGTGGAGTGTATGTCGACAAAGCGGTGGTTTTCGATTTTAACGCGTTTAAAAATATAGTAGACACACTTGAGGGCATTGATATTTATTTGGCCCGTCCGTTCAGGGAATCTACCCAATGGGGCTACGAATTTTCACTACCGGTGGGGAATAACCATCTAAATGGAGAACAGGCGCTGTACTACGCACGTTCGCGTTTTTCGACCAGCGATTTTGATCGAGCGCGCCGTCAGCAGGATATAATTGTGGCCATAAAAAATAAAGCATCAAAGAATGGCTATTTTTCAAATCCGCTTAAAATCACTAATCTGCTTTCTGAATTGAAGGGAGATATTAAGACTGATTTTCAGATTTGGGATGTCCGGGATATCCTTGATCTTGCTAACTCATTCAATCCAAAATCCAAAGTAGAAAATTATGTACTCACCTATGAAAACCTGCTCTACGAAGCTCGCTCTACCAAGGAGGAGTATATACTTATGCCTAAGGGAGATAATTATGATGGGATAAGAAACCTGTTCAAAAATATTTTGATCGAGATTTAATTATGTGAAGAAAAATATCTATGCCTAAACGATTATATTGTGGACGGCCATCGCTTCTCGCCTAAGCTTGACAGAGTGAGTAGCTCTATGTTAAAAAGACTTGCTAAACCTGTTCTAGGTTTAGAGCAACTTTCCAATTTTTTAGGAGAAGAATAGTTATGGATACACTGGAAGAAATGAAGCCTGACAATTCAGCTAGCAAGCAGACCGCTGCCCATGAGTTGCAAGGACGACTTGCTGGTAAAACCCTGGAGATCTATCGCCGTCTGCTCAAGGAAAAAGTAGGGGAAACCCTGCTTGTTACCACCGACTTGATGAGAACAATCGCTACAGATCTTAGCTGTAACGCATCTTACATCTGGGATGTTCTACGGCGGCTCGAGAGGCGGGGCATGATTGCCAAAAGTACAGCAGGTAGACGTCATGGTATTGTCGTAACATTTCAATCTCCGCCTGTTCAGCCTGCACTGAAAACAAGTGACTCGGCCAAGTCTCTTTCGGTTGACGATTTGATCCGTCATTCTGAGGAAAAAATTGCCAGTCTCAAGAAAGAGATCGACGCCGAGACCGCATTCTTGAGTGAACTCAAAAAAAGAGCGCAATAGAGGAGGCGGACATGACGACCAAGTTGAAAAGAGCGCTTGATGAAGACAAAGCCCAGTCCGGAATGAGCTGGGAACAGTACTGTCAGGGGCTCGGGGTACCTTATAACACCCTCAAGCATTGGCGGGAGATAGGCTCTACGCCGACGGGACAGTACCGGGTCATCATCGAACAACGCTTCGGACCCGAGGTTCTTGAAAAGGAACTCGGTTTTAGCCCACAGATAACGCAGCTTGTAATGGATGAAGATGAGGGAGCTCCCGCGAAAGCGGTGGACCCTGTGATGAACAGGGTAAACCAAATCCTGGCGAAGGAACACATCTATGCATTATCCCGACTTTTACTCTGGTTTCTTTTCGAAGCTAATGCCGAACAGCGGCAGGAGCTACGAGAGAGTCTGGGAGAAGACGGGGAAGTGTTTCAGAATCTCGTCCGGGCAATGGCCGGCGAGATGGCGTTTAAGGTTTTAAGCGACGAAGGAAAGTTGAACAAAGGAGATCGAAAATGAGTGTACCGGAAATTGTCAGCATCGGGTTCCACGGCGGAAATATCGCACTTTATCTCGCCCAGCTCTATGCCGATCCTCTCGATGTGGTTCGAGAGCTCGTGCAGAACGCACTGGACAAGGCCGCCCGGCACGTTCTGATCGAGGTTGACGCAATGTGCGATCGCTCGATCAAATGCTACGACGATGGAGCGGGTGCGTCCAAGAGTGAGATCATGCAGAAGTTCAAGAGTATCGGGCGTTCTCTCAAGACCGAGGGTGACCAGTTCGGCCAGAAGGGTATCGGAAACCTCGCCGGCATCGCGATAGCGAAGTGTTATCGGCTGATCACGAAAGACATGGACAGTGAGTTCGACAAGATCCGTGTCTACGAGCTGAATCGGGACATTCTCCGAGAGCAAGAGAGTCCGGATCTACGGATTGAGGACTGGCCCTATGCTCATGTGGTCTCTGACAAGACCATCAAGGGCAAGGTGTTTCAGGTCTCTGCCATGGTTCATTTAAGCGACGTGAATACTCTGGCCCTGCGCCGACTCGCGGACCTCGGTGCGATCGAGAGGATCATCGTGGATGCCTTCAACAAGAAGCTCTTCAAGGACGAACCCCTGATCGTGATCGCCTATCGCGATGTTAAGGGTAAGCGCACCGAAAAGGAGATCAAGCCGCGGTTATTTTCCGGTATCCATATGGAGTCGGAACGGTACGATACCCAACACGGCCCATTGGTGTTTGACTTCTACTTCAACGAGAAGCCTTTGGAAAACCCGCGAATTCTGGTCGAGCACCGCGGCACCAACTCTTTCAACCTCGCGAACCTCTTCAAGAGGAAGCAGGTAGGGGAGGCCATGGCCGAGGTTTTCAATCGCGGGCATTTCGAAGGCACGATTCGGCTCGGGTTCTGCACTATCAGTCCCGCGCGGGATACGTTCGAGTACGATTCGGAACTTGAGATGTTCGTCGACATTCTGACCCGTTTCACGAACCAGGTGCTTCGTCCTATCGTGGAGCGGATCGAGGAAGACGAACGCAAGGACAAATTCCGGCGTGTAGCAGACACGATCGTGCGGATCGTCAACCGTCATTTTCAGGCCGACCCGGGCCTTTTGCCGCTGCAGTTCAAATCCTTCATCAATATCCGGCCGGAAACCGAGCTGGAAAAGAAGGAGGAAAAGCCGAAGGTGGACAAGACGCTGTTGCGACGTCAGCGTAAGTTCTCCGAAGAGGAGGGTCAGACGCAGGAGCCGCGAGAACCGCAGAAGTCTGGCAAAAAGTCGGTCATCAGACCGCGCGAGAGCTTGAGCCTCGTCTTCGTAGTCCCGGACAGCGAGAGCAGCTTTGCTTGGCACTCGCGTCTCTCACCGCAGGGGGTGGTCGAGGTCAATTGCGTCAACTCTGACTTCCTTAAGGCGGAGATGATGGGACTGACGAAGCTGGTGGATTATGTGTTTATGCTGGTGGCGAAGGAGTTCGTGTGCGGAGGATCAGAGCCGGCCACGGCGCAGATCTTTGGCGAACACTTCGAAAAGGATTATATGTCCTTCTGGCGCGCTATTCTGGGTCGCCAGACCTAGAGTACAGGATTACGCCAGATTCGTTCGGCAGGGGTGGAACTTTAGGGTTCCCTCCTGCCGATTTTATTTCCAGAAAGAATTGCTTAACTTAGAATAATTAAGCCACTAACCCAGTTTTTTATTTGTCAAAGGAGAGAACTTGCAAAAATCGGCTCTTTTGCTATATTTTTGGCTTATGCCAGAACTATCCATCATCATTGTTCACCACCGAACCCCCGGATTTTTGAAGATGTGTTTAGATTCAATAGCTAATGGCGCGAATTCTCTGCTCCAGGTTCCAGGTTACGAGCTTATTATTATTGATTCCATGTCCACGCGTCAGTCCAGAGATATTGTCAGAGAAAGAGCACCTAGCGCTAAGCTCCTAGCGCTTAATTACAACTGCGGTTTTGGCCGAGGAGTGAATATAGGCATTAAAAATGCCGCCGGAAAATATATTCTTATGCTTAATCCTGATATCATAATCCGGGGCGATGCAATTCAAAAATTATTAACTTACTTAAAAAAACATCCCGATATCGGTATGATTGGGCCCCAGTTGAGAAATTTTAATGATAGCATTCAGCAGTCATATTTTAGCTATTACCGACCTATTACCGTCATCGTCCGCCGGAGCTTTATAGGCAAAATGAAACCCTTTAAAAAATATCTCGACGAATTTTTAGTAAGTGATACCGACGCCAGAGAAATGCAAACCCCGGATTGGATTATGGGTTCGGCGATAATGGTGTCGCGCGCGGCGGTGGAAAAAGTCGGTCTTATGGATGAAAGATTTTTCATGTATTTTGAGGACGTTGACTGGTCTCGACGCTTTTGGCACAATGGATATAAAGTCGTCTATTATCCCGAGGCGGTGATGTATCATTATCACCAGCGGGAGTCAAAATCGCAGTTAGGCGTATTTGATGCTTTTTTTAATCAAAAAACGCGTTGGCATATCCGAAGCGCTTTAAAGTTTTTCTGGAAATATAGAAGTCTGTCTAAAACTTTGCCAAATATAAATGTTTAACAGCCAAAAAATAATATTATTGTTGGTAATAGTATTGGCCGCGGGATTCGCCGGCGGTTTTTATTTTAATGAGTTTAGTGATTTTGGCACTGGTATTGGCCGGGATTTTGTCAATCGAGCGGTCGGTCAGCCGGATGGTGTTGACTTTAGCCTGTTTTGGAATGTGTGGAACCAGTTACAGGACAAATATGTCGATAGTGAAGATCTTAATAGCCAGGAATTATTATATGGCGCCATTGATGGACTGGTAAATGCCGTTGGCGATCCATATACGGTTTTCATGCAGCCAAAGGAGAGTGAAAATTTTGCCCAAGAAATTAGTGGCACTTTTGGGGGAGTGGGTATTGAAATAGGTCTTCGTAATAACATCTTGACTGTTATCGCGCCGATAAAAGACACACCAGCCGATCGGGCAGGGCTCATGGCTGGCGATAAGATCGTAAAGATTGGCGATAAAAGTACCGAGAGCATGAAAATAAGCGAAGCGGTCAACCTAATCCGCGGGCCTAAGGGAACGCCAATAAAACTGACTATCAGTCGTGGTGAGAAAAACTCTTCTTCAAAAGAAGTTACTATTGTCCGAGGCACTATCAGGGTGCCGACTGTGGCTTGGAAAATGCTTAGTGGCGACATTGCTTATATTCAGTTGTTCGTCTTTAACAGAAACGTCGATAATGATATCGAAAAGGCGGTTCGTGAGATTCAGAAATCTAATGCCCGCCGCTTGATACTCGATCTTAGAAATAACCCTGGCGGGTTGCTGGATTCAGCAGTAAATATTGCTGGATATTTTATTGACGGTGGGTTAACCGTCACAGAAGAAAGAACAAATGATGGCCAAAAGCAGGTGTTTGAAGCGCCAAATCATGGTCAGCTTAAAAACTATCCGCTGGTTATTTTAATAAATAAAGGTTCGGCGTCGGCTTCCGAAATTTTGGCCGGAGCGATCAAGGATCATCGCGGTGTATTATTGGTAGGGGAGAAAAGCTTTGGCAAAGGGTCAGTGCAGGAGGTAAGCGAGCTGCCTGGCAAGTCATCGCTTAAAGTGACCGTGGCTAAATGGTTTACGCCCAAAGGAACATCTATCAATGACAACGGAATCGAGCCAGATTATTCTGTTGAACGCACGGAAGATGATATAAATAATGAGCGTGATCCGCAGTTAGATAAAGCGGAGGAATTGGTTAGGGGATTAAGATAGAGATAGTTTCAAAACAATTAGGACTTACGCGCTTGAGCCACGAAGCCCAAGGCTATTAGGGCTTACCGTGGCTCAAGCCACAAGGGTTTGGCCAATTTCTTTGTTAAAATCTACATTTGAGACTCGCCGTACCTGCTAGTACGTCTCGTCTCAAGCCTCGATTTTGCCTTGAACTTGGCCAAATGCGTAAGTCCTAACAATTATTATGCGGGTTATCTTTTTTCAAAACATAAAAGGTGTTGGCCAAATAGGGGATATCAAAAATGTAGCCGATGGCTATGCAAGAAATTTTTTACTACCTAAAGGTTTAGCCAAGATTGCTACGGTTGATGCCGAGAAACAAGCGGAAACTTTAAAAGCAAAAAGGGAACTTGAGGCATTGAACCGCAAAGAGCGGGGATTGGCCCTGATTAAAAAAATGGAAGGTATGGAATTGCATATAAAAGAGGACGCCAATGATCAGGGTCATTTGTATGGTTCGGTAAATGAGAAAATGATTGTTAAAGCTTTGCGCGATCAAAAAATTGATGTGATGGGGGAAAATATAAATTTACCTGAACATATTAAATCGATCGGGGAACATGAAGTTGAAATTGAATTCCACCCCGAAGCCAGAACCAAAGTCAAAGTGATAGTTACGTCAGTCTAAAAAGTCAGTGAGAAAAAAATAATTTGCGTTAGTACTCTTATACCACGTGGACGATTTTGACGAGGCGGCGAGATCCGTCATAATTTTTTTTATTGAGGGAAGTAAATTTAACAATGCCATTTTTAATAGCAAAAATAGTATCATCCTTTCCCATTTCGACACCCTTGCCGGCCATAAATTTACTACCGCGCTGGCGGATGATAATATTACCGATAATAGCGTTCTGACCATCAGCCAGCTTTACGCCCAAACGCTTTGATTCAGAATCTCGCCCTAATTTAGTTGTTCCACCTGACTTTGTATGTGCCATGCGAAATTATCCTCGAGCAAGATTAATATTGCTCGGACAGTTACTTATGCTACCAAAACTCACAGAAATTATCAAGAAGCATTTGCCAGAAATCACCCTAATATCAGGGATAATATTGATTGCCGTTACCAGCTTTAATTTTGGGAAAATGCGCGCCTTTTCCAGTCTGAAAACTCCACTAACTATTACTACCCCTACTACCCCTGATATTGTGCGACCTATAGAGGAAGAGAGTGACAAAGCAGTCATAACAAATCAGACTGATCAGACCATAGTGGCCTCAAAAAAGAGCTCCGGGAAAGTATATCATTTTCTCTGGTGTCCGGGCGCTAATTTAATCGCCAAGGAGAATAAGATTTTTTTTAATAATGAGTCAGCCGCCCTAGCCGCCGGTTATCATTTAGCGGCAAATTGTAAAAAGTAAATATATGCTCCGGTTATTCGTAAGCAGGAAGGAAAGCTATCACTTGATTCGACCTAGCCAGTAATCATTTTCCCATTCCCACAGCGTTTTAGAGGCGAGGAATGCCCTGGTATCTTCCTCGAGACGATCAAGCTCACGAAATTCTACTTCTCCAATGGGGTCTCCCCAGACGTGCTCACAGGTGGTCGGTCGGTGATTTGCCGTTCTTATTTTCTGGCCGCCCCCTTTTTCACGCATTTTTGCGCCGCAACCGCGCAGGCAGGCACGGGCCTGATCTAATCTTAAAATCCAGCGAGTTAAGGGAGGCATAGTCGGCTCTTCTTTTAATGCTTCAATATAAGCCGCGATCTGAATGCCATAGTCTCTATAAATAGCGTAGGAAGTCTTAATATCCACAATGCCAAGTCGCCCGTCCACTTCCGCCAAAACGTCGAGCGTTCCCGCGTAATGATGTTTTTTACTTATCACCCTTGTTTCGACTTGGTGGGGAATTATCTCATGCTTTTTTTTAAAATTCATGAATACCTCAACCACCGGTTTGATTGAATCGGGGATAGTCACATTTTTCCCTTCCAGAATGTTTTCGATAGTTTCATGTATCAAAGTGCCCTCAATCGCCGATTTTGATTTTATGGCTTCGCCCGCGGCAAAATTTGGCAAATCTGCGTAAAATTTATACAACGCCGGTTTGGCTTTAATGGCCACAATAGCCGTGACACGGGGATACCATATATCATCAATTTCATAACCATTGGCTGATTTAAAATTTTCGATATTTGAATAGTACATAATTGGCCAAACGCGTAAGTCCTAATAGTCACTATTTCTCAAAATTATATAAATTAAATGATAATAATAGGGAAGTGGGTGGGGCAAATAAACATCACGTCTTACAATATACCTTTTACGACGTGGCAACCTTTAGCCACCTTTTGGGAAACCTTTTATCAGTATCTCTACGACTGTCTCCACAATAACAATAAACAAATTGATCGCCAATAAGGCCACAGCTTTTAGGATGGTTATTAAATTAGAAACATCGAAATCATTCCAGGGTGTTATACTTTTTTATAATTACCCCTCCTTCCCTACCGATTCTAAAAAATTATTACATAATATTATAATAAAACGTCAAAAAGTTATCCACACCCTAGTCATTTGTTGAAAAAACCTTAATATTAGATAGGAATAGACCAAGCGCTTTAAAAAACGGGAGTGTCCCTAACAAATAGCGTATGTCTATCGCCTGCCTCAAGACGTAGCCTAAAAATCCGGATATGGTCCATCCCCCAATGTGAGCCACGGCGTATTTTCCTCCCACGGGCGTAACCCAATCGCCGTATTTTGGAATATATTTTTTTAAACCATTGATAGACTCGCCGTGCTGAATAAGCTCGGCAATATTTTCTGCTACTACTCTCCCCTGCTCCATAGCTACAATGGCCATTTGCGGTACTGGCTGGTTATTTTCTGGATTAACAAAAAAAACCGCGTCGCCGACGGCAAAAATATTTTTGAAATTTTTTATTTGAAGCGTTAGATCAACCATAATTCTGTCTCTCTCATCGAGAGCTAAACCGTCAACTGATTTAAAAAGATCAAGCGCCTTGACGCCGGCAGACCAGATAATCAAATCTGCCCCCATCTTACTATTATCCTTAAGATCGATAAAATTCGGCCCAACATTGACAATCGGCGAACTCTCTAAAACGTCAACACCAAGACTATTTAGTCTTGCGCGAATTAGTTTTCTCTCACGATTAGAAACCATTGGCAATATCATCGGACCGGCTTCAAGCAAGGTAATCTTGGCGCAATGGCGATGATTAATCCCCGTTCGTCGCGCTATATGAACAGAACAGGTGGCAAGTTCAGCGGCTAGTTCCACGCCCGTAAATCCGGCCCCACCAACAATTATTCTTAAAGGCAAACCGTTCCCTTCCCTATTTTTTTCGGTAAATAGTTCCTCAAGCTTATCGGCCAGCATTAATCCATCCTCAATGGATTTAAATTTAAAAGCATACTCTTGTACCCCGGGTACGCCGAAAGTTGAAACGACGGCTCCAAGAGCAATGACCAAATAATCAAAATCAATAATCTGTCCGCTGGTGGTTGAAATAAATTTGCCCGCGCTATCGATTTGGTTAACTTCCGCCTGAATAAAATTGACTGCTGTTCCCTTAAATATTTCACCATAAGGAAGACATATGGTGCCTCTTAATTTAGTGTGATAAGGATGTTCATGGTTAACGCCGTAAACAGAAGCCACTTCATATAGGGCCGGCTGGAAGGTTTGCGCATCAAGTTTATCAATAAGAGTGAGGCGGACGTTTTTATTATTTTTTAATTTCCTGTTTAAATTTAAAGCTGTCCTCACTCCCCCGAAACCGCCACCTAGAATAACAACATTTATCATATAATAATTATATAGTTTTTAATGAAAAAGGATACATTGAGCTCGTTTTATTGTTACAAGTAATCAAGTGGATTGAGCGTCCCATCAAAATAGTTAAAATATATTTGTCCGTTTTTTGGGTTAATGAATGTAAAAAAATCATAGTAGAGACTCAAGTGAAGATGAGATCCCGTTGAATTACCCGTAGTTCCCTCGTACCCAATTACAGAAGCGGTATCAACGCTGGTTCCATTTGCTAAGCCGCTGGGAGATTTCAGGTGGCTATAAAGACTGACTAATCCGTTGTCATGGCGTATGGCAATCCAGTTTCCCCAGCCATCGTTAAAACCGCTTGCAAGCACATTGCCGTCACTAATCGGATGAATGGCCGAGCCAAAACCACTAACTAAATCAACACCGTTATGGGGCGCCCCACCGTATACTCCCCGCCGCGCGTAGGCAGTCAGGCCGTAAGCTTGGGTTAAATAAAAATCCTCCTCCGGCCAATGAAAAATTTTTCCCTTAGGCGGAATTTTGTCCGCCTTAACGTGGACAATAAAAGCTCCGCTTTTTAAAGCTTCAGTCTCGAGTTTTTGCAATTCTTCGAAAAATGCGGCTTTCTTTTTCTCAACGGCATTCAGTAGTTTTTGATATTCAGTTTCTTTCCCTTTGGTCACTTGCAGCAGCCGATTTTTATTCGACTTATTTTCGGCGGCACTATTTTTTTGGGCGATATGCTGATTATTCAAACGTTCAAGTTCTCGCTTTTTAAGCTCGAGCGCCGATTTATCGGACTCTAGCTGATTCTTCCGGATTTTTAAATCTGCCAAAAGCGAGTTGAGACGAAGGTTCAGGTTTTCTTCATGCTGGGCTTGGCTCAAAAAGTCAGACAACCGCGGATTAGCCAACAATACTGCCGCCAAATTTAAACGGTCCCGTTCATACATTGAAAAAACGATTTCCCCAATTGCCTCCTTTTTGCTGATAATCTGTTCTTGGGTTTCAAAAATCTCCGTTTCCAGACCAAAAATTTCTATTCTAGCTGTTCCAATTTGTCTTTCCGTAATAGAAATTTGTGTTTGTAATCCGGCTATTTCATTATTTAGAATTGCAATTTGTCTGGCCAGCGTGTCAGCCTCCTTTCTTTTTTGCTGTACATTCTTTTTATACCCGGCGGCCTGTTTTGTCAGTTCCTCAATTTGCTTGCGTAAATCCAGAATTTTTTGGTTAATGTCTTCTGCCGCAATGCTAAACCTGATAGCAATGGGACTAATCATGACAAAAATTAAAAAACAAAGAACCCCTATTTTTTTTGAATATGTTTGCATATACTACTCAATTTTTGCCAGGGCGTTGTCAATTCTAGCCAGAGTTTCCGCTTGGCCAATAATTACCGCGGTTTCAACCGGATCGGCCGAATATTTTTCACCGGATAATGCCACCCGAACTGGCCAGTAGACGGCGCCTTTATCTCCACCGAAGTTATCTCGCGCAATTATATTAAAAACAGTATGAAGACAATTCTCATCAAAAGAAACTTCATGGGTGATTGATTCCTTTGCCTTCTCCAGCGCCATTTTAGCTCCCGTCAGATCCGATTTTTTCCAAACCAAGAGCGCGCGGTCATACTCTGGTCGCTTGAAAAAATAATGAAATTCTTTAACTTGCTCCGTGTATTCAAGCCTTTTCCTGAAAAGCGGCGCAATTTTTAAAAGTATTTCCTCGTCCTGTCTGCCAAAAAATTTATCTACCGCCGGTTTTACCAATTCTTTAATACCTTCGTCATTCAACATTTTTAGGTACTGCGAATTGATCGAATTTAATTTCTTTATGTCAAAAAATGCTCCCGCCTTATGAATTTTACTTAAATCAAATTTTTCAATTAATTCATTTTTGGTCAAAATTTCCCGGTCCGCGTTTTCTGGGGACCAGCCCAGTAAAGCAAGATAATTAACGATGGCTTCAGGCAAATAACCTTTGTTCCTGTACTCCTTAACAGAAATGGCGCCATTTCGTTTTGAAAGCTTGGCGCGATCTTGCCCAAGAATTAAAGGGATATGAGCAAATTCTGGATTGCTAAAGCCCAGCGCTTGAGCGATAAGCATATATTTAGGCGTGTTGGTAATATGATCCTCGCCCCGGATAATATGACTAATATTCATTTCATGGTCATCAATAACAACGGCAAAATGATATAGCGCCGAATTAACATTTCGAGCTATACTTATATCGCCAAAAAGCCTTTCGGCAAATTCAATGCGCCCTTTAATCAAATCATTAAAAATAATCTTTTTATCAGAATTTTCGTCGACGGCAAGTCTTATTACTCCCCTCCGATTTTCACTGTTTATTTCTGGCGCTTCGTGTTTATAGGCGCACACATGTCTCGGTAACTCTTTCTTCTCAATCTGCGCTTTTCCTTCCAGTTCTAATTCTTCCCCAGTGTGATAACACCAAAAAGCCTTTCGTTCATTCAATAGTTTTTGGATATATTTAGTATAGATTTTAGTTCTATCCGTCTGGCGATAAAATTCATCCCATTCTAAACCGAGCCATTTGAGACTTTCAACTATATCATCTTCGAATTCTTTCTTAGATCTTTCTGGATCAGTATCTTCAACTCGAAGAATAAAAGCTCCCGTGTGGTGCTTGGCAAAGAGCCAATTAAAAAGGCCGGTGCGGGCGGTGCCGACATGTAAACTTCCGGTCGGGCTTGGCGCCAATCTAACTCTAATATTCGGCTTTTTGACTTTAGTCATTCTATTAAATTATACATGTTGAATTATACCCGCGAATAAGATAAATTTCAAAGTATATGTACATTCTTGACGTCATACCGCTCACGGCTATACCGAGAAATCAACTCCAAATTCTTAGCTACTTTAATGATAGAACGCTGCCGCGCGGCGCGGTGGTGGAAATAAGTCTTAACCGCAGAAAAGTGTTTGGTATTGTGCTGGCGGCTGAACCGTTGGCAAAACGAAAACTTATTTTTAAAAAAAGTGTTTCTTTCGAATTAAAAAAAATAGATAACGTAATTTCCGACCGACCAGAGGTTTCCGACTGGCAGCTTAAAATTGCCGATTATATTTCCTCGTATTACTATGCTCCGCTTGGTCTTTCGTTAAAAACAGTGCTTCCCTCATTTTGGCTGAAAAAAAAATATTTACGGGTAACCTCAAGTTTTATTGACGACCGGTTCAAACAAAACGAACCGATCATACTGGTACAGAGCATTTCGCAAACAAAAGCTGTATATGAAAAAGTTATTAATGAGTGCGTCAAAAAAAACCGGCAGGTTTTTTTAATGGTGCCTACGGTAATATCTGCCAAATACTTTTTTAACAAGTTTAAAAAGTATAAGCCAATTTTTATTCATAGCGGTATCAAGCTGAAAGAATACAAACAAATCTGGTCTCAAGTAATGGAGAAAAAAATCAGTCTTATTATTGGCACGCGTATTGGCTTATTCCTGCCCTTTGCCAACCTAGGCGCGCTCGTGGTTGATGACGAATCAAATGACACATATAAATCGAATATGGCGCCGCGTTATTTTGCTTCTGATCTAGCGAAGTTTGTTGCCAATTCTCTCGGAGCTGAATGTTATTTGTCCTCGTCATTTCCCCTGATTGATCATATGCGCGACCAGCAAGTATTGGGAGAATGGTTTTCCAGTCGCCGCTCTGCCGTTGTTAATATGATCTCTGAAATAAAATCCGGGAACTTTTCTATATTTAGCCGTAAAATTAAGGAAGCGCTGCAAAATGCTGAAAAGATCATTCTCTATGTCCCCCGCCGTGGCTTTGCCAATTTTATTGTCTGTCAAAATTGCGGCTCTATCGTAAAATGTCCCAACTGCAACCTGTCGTTGGTTGTTCATATCCAGAGGGGTCAAAATCAGCCTTATGTTTCGGGTGTCATGCCCCATGCTATCCTTATGTGCCATCACTGCAGGTATAATCAACCGCTACCCAAACAGTGTTCTTCATGCGGGAGCTATAAAATGCGCGCGCACGGTCTGGGTATTGAAAAAGTGGTTGAAGAATTAAAAAAATATTATGCCCGGATGAACTTAGAGATTCCACCAATTTTAAAATTAGATATAGATAGCAATTTAAGTGAAAGCGAAGAAGAAAAGCTGGTATCTGACTTTAATTCAATTGGGCGGGGTATTTTGGTTGCCACACCCATGCTTTTAAGTCACAAATACTTGCTTTCTGCCAAAAAAATAGGGATAATTAGCGCTGATAGCCTAATATATATACCGGATTTCAGGGCTGAAGAATGGCTTTTCAGGCAGATCTGGACACTGCGGCAAATCTCAGCGGAGCTGATAATACAAACGTATAATCTTGATGATGCTGCTATAAAGCTAGCTTCAGCCGGCAAGGCTCAGCAGTTTATATTTGACGAATTGGTCGCTCGGAAGAATTTACGCTATCCCCCATTCTCACAGCTAGTTAAGCTGTCATATAAACATCTGGACAATGCTCAGGCGCGAAAGGATGCAATCGGCGTTTATGAAAAACTTAAGTACGCAATTTCTCTCGAACTGCCCGATGCCAATAAAATAATTGAGGTGATTGGTCCGGCACCTGCCTTTATTCATAAAGAAAAAGGTTATTATTATTGGATAATATTAATCAAAAGCAATCTTGAAATCAAAAAGCGCAACGAGTTGTTGCGCTTGGTCCCACCAAACTGGATCATCGATGTCGATCCCCGCAGTTCAATATAATGCTTGTAGATAATCCGCAATATAGGCAATGACTGCCAGTAGAAACAGAGAGCTCATTTCAAAACCCTTTTCGTAACGAAATTCCTGATTTTTGAACGAGACAAGGAAGATAAGTAAAATGCCCGGAAACGTAGTAGTAACTACGGTGAGGACATTTTACGAAATCTGACGCAGTCACAGTCAGAAATCAGGAATTGCAGTAGAAATAGGGTTTTGAAATGAGCTCAAACTACCGGCCACAATCAGCGAACCCCAAATGTCGCCGCGCTCGTATTCGGACTTGAATTTCATCTTACCTCCCCACAGAAATGAATGTCATTAAAGAACCCAATAAAATATTACACCAGAAATTGTCACAAGTCAACTCAATCACACCCGCACTTTTGTCATTGATTGATGAAATGAAAAAAACTATGATTGCTACCAAGGGGGTGGGACTGTCGGCCAATCAGGTTGGCAAAAATCTGCGAATTTTTATAATTGATCAGAATTTAGCCAAAGAAAATAATACTCCGGAAGTGTATATTAATCCAGAAATGACTGGCCTTTCTAATAAAACCCAGACAGTCGAGGAAGGCTGTCTTAGCCTTCCTGAATATTGGCCGCAAATTAAACGACCAGCCAAAATTTGGATAAAAGCAATGGATGAGAAAGGCAACAAGATTAAATTTCGCGCTCGCGGTTTTCTAGCTCGCGTATTGCAGCATGAAATTGATCATTTAAACGGAATACTAATTAAGGATAAAATAAAAAAGGAGTAGAAATTTTCTACCCCTGTCCGGAGGAACTGAAGCTGTCAATAAACCAAAGAATTGCGCCTGCGCAGAGCAGGCCGGCGCCACTAGCTAAAAGGATTTTCGCTTGGAAACGCCATTTTTTAATGATGTATAGACCAGGTCGCTTACGCGGTATGGCTACGCCATAGTAGCTAGCCAGACACAGCAACATACATCCCAAATAGACTAACACGATTACGATGTCCTCGGCTAGAGTCATGGTCACCTCCGTGATTGAGACATTTTAACACTTGGCCCAATAATGTCAAACAAAGAAAAAATTATTTTTTTTGGAACGTCAGTTTTCGCTGTGCCGGCTCTTAAGGCTCTTAAAAAAGGTGGATTTAATATTGTAGCAGTTATCACCAATCCGGATGAAATGGCTAGTCGAAAACAAGTTTTTACTTCTCCGCCCGTTAAAATAGCGGCTGAAAAACTTGGTTTACGGATGCTTCAACCAATTAAATTAAAAAATGATTCAGCCCTTACTTCTGCGCTTTTATCGCTTCATCCCGATCTCGGAGTAATGGTTTCCTACGGCAAAATCATTCCCGAGGAAATTATTAATATTTTTCCCAAGAGGCTTCTTAATATTCATCCGTCATTATTACCAAAATACCGCGGTCCCTCCCCTATTCAGTACACATTACTAAATGGTGACAGGGAAACTGGGGTGACGATCATAAAAGTAGATGAAACGGTGGATCATGGACCAATTGTGGCGCAAAGTGCCAAGCGCCAAGTGCAAAGCGATGAAAAATACAAAGAATTACACGATGAATTATCTGAATTGGGAGCAGAACTGCTAATTAAAGTTTTACCTAGTTATTTGAAGGGTAAAATTATATCAGTTGAACAAAATCACGACGCGGCCACACATACCAAAATGATTAAAAAGGAAGATGGGCGAATTGATTGGCACAAGACTGCTGATCATATTTTCAACATGTATCGGGCCTTCCATGTTTGGCCTGGTATTTTTACAAGCGTAAAACGAAAAATGAAAAACGAAAAAGAGCAGGGAGCGCGGATATTAAAAATTGCGCAATGCCAAGTTTCAAAAAAACAATCGAATCATGGGCATGAAGAAAAATACATTGGCAAAGTTTATCAGGAAGGAAATTCGATCTACGTGCCGACGTCAAAAGGATATTTACAACTCCTCCGGGTTCAACTCGAAAGCGGTAAAGAAATGCCGATTAAAGAATTCCTGACCGGCCATAAAGATTTCATTGGAAGTAAATTAGGCTAACCTTGCTTTGTAAACAACCAAATCATATGATCTGGTTGTTCGCAGGTAAAATTTCATCTATAATTAGTGCTATGAAAAATGATGTAGTTCTCGAAGTTGAAAAATTATCAGTCTCGTTTAATGAAAATAAAGTTTTAGAAAATATTTCTTTTAGCCTGAAGATGGGCGAGGTTTTAGCAATTGTCGGCCCCAATGGCGCGGGTAAGAGTGTTTTATTTCGGGCTTTGTTAGGGCTTATCCCCCACACTGGTTCAATTAGTTGGACGGCCGATATTAAAATCGGCTATGTACCGCAAAAACTCGGTTTGGAAAGGGAAATGCCGCTGACCGTACGGGAGTTTCTAAGTCTAAAAAGTTCCAAAAACGGACAAGATATTCTGCCTGTCTTAGAATCAGTAGGAATTAACATTGGCCCTAAAAATGAGCATCATCTTGAGCATCATATTCTTAATCGTCGGCTTGGTTTTTTGTCTGGTGGTGAACTTCAGCGGATTTTAATTGCCTGGGCACTGCTTGGGAATCCGGATGTTCTCCTTTTTGACGAACCCACCGCTGGCATTGATATCGGCGGCGAGGGTACGATTTATAATCTTTTGCACAAACTCCAGACGTCTAGCAAACTCACAATTTTGCTGATATCTCATGATTTGAATATCGTTTATAAATACGCTGATACGGTGATCTGTCTAAATAAATCTCTTGTTTGTTTTGGAGAACCACACGAGGTTTTGGATCCTAAGGGTCTTTCAGATTTGTATGGCGGCGAATCTAAATTCTATCAGCATATTCATGACCATTAACTGGTTGCAAATTATCACCGGTATCTTCGTAGGTATTGCCTCTGGCTATCTGGGATCGTTTATGATTTTACGTCGGATGGCCCTAGTGGGTGACGCCTTGTCCCATGTGGCCTTGCCCGGTATTGCTCTGGCTTTACTTTTTAATCTAAACCCTTTCCTGGGAGCCTTTGGCACGCTTTTTTTGGGAATCATTTCAATTTGGCTGATAGAGAATAAAACCGAGTTGTCTACTGAATCTCTGGTCGGTTTATTTTTTACTGTATCGTTGGCAATTGGCATCCTGATAACGCCGGATGAGGAATTATTAGAGGCGTTATTCGGTGATATTTCCCAAATTACTTTGTTGGATACTACTCTGGCCATTGTTCTTTCCCTGATGGTGATTCTAGTAATGAAATTAATCTCGAAAAAATTTATTCTTGGCACGATTTCGGAGGATCTGGCCAAGTCTACCGGCGTAAATGTGGGTAAAATTAATTTCGTTTTCCTGATGTTGGTGGCCGTGATCGTTGCTCTGGGGATCAAAGCAGTGGGCACGCTTTTGATGGGCGCTTTGGTTATTATTCCGGCAATTGCTTCAAAGAATATTACCAGAAATATGAACAGTTATATTTTTAGCAGCGCGTTGTTTGGGCTTGTCAGTTTGGTAGGAGGTATTTTGATATCAAATTATTTTTCATTCGCCCCCGGACCAATCGTGGTTCTGGTGAGCGCTTTCATATTTCTTCTCTCATTAATTTTCGTCGAAAAAAAGTAGTTGTGACATTTGAACGTAGACGGTGTTATGATTGGACCAAACGACCTAAAACCAGGAGTTTATTTTATATACGAGGGCCAGCCTTACGAGGTGATGGAAAGCCACCATCTTAAGATGCAACAACGCCGGCCGGTGGTACAGACCAAGATGCGCAATTTACTGAACGGCAAATTATTGGAACGTAACATGCAGCAGTCCGATTTTTTTGAAGAGGCCAATATTGAAAAGCTTGAGGTGAAGTTTCTCTACGGACACAGAGGTGAATATTGGTTTTCGGAATCTGCCAATCCGTCTGTTCGTTTTAAGCTCGATGACAATATCATCGGCGACACCACACGATTTCTGAAACCAAACACTCTGATTGAAGCAGTCACATTTAACAGCGATGTTATAAATATTCAATTACCAATTAAAATGGAATTCAAAGTTATCGAAGCTCCCCCAGCCATACGGGGTAATACCGCCCAGGGAGGCGTGAAACAAGTCACGATCGAGACCGGGGCCGTTATTAATGCACCCCTCTTTATTAATCAGGGCGACATTATTCGCATTAATACGAAAACTGGAGAATATGTGGAGAGGGCGAACAAGGGATAATCCGCTTACATTCGATACTTATTAGAACTTACGCGTAAGTCCTAACTTTTATTCTTACTTAAGTTACCGCCTTAGGTAATGACATCTCTTTTTTACCTCGTAAAAACACTGCTGCCACTATTGGTAAGACTGCCCAGAAAAACTGGGCGGTGGGGGTGCCGAAATATTGAAAGATGCTGGCCGGCAGTTCGTAGCCATTTTTGATTGGGATGTATGAAACAATTATACTCAACAAAAACCCAACCTTTAGAATTGCCAAAACAGAAATAGATAGAAAAGAGGTGTCTTTAATCGTGAGCCGTGACTTAAGCACTGATAGATTTAATATGGTAAATATAGCCGCGTAAAATAACAGGAAGAGGGCAACGTGAAGCCAGTAATCATCGATTTGTTTAAAATAAACCGTGATATTACTGAAATAAATAAAATGCGTTTCAATAAAAGCAGCAATATAGATGCTCAAGAGCGACAGCAACAGCCGGGATCTGCCTAGTGTAAAACCGACCAAGAATACGACTACCAAAAAAAACAGAATTACGATCCAATTGTAATTAGTCTTGGCCGTTTCGAAATTGGCGAGTAATCCTCCAACAAAAGTTCCGAAATCAGCAACATAGCCCAAAAATTGAGAAAATAAATTTCCCATGAGGCTTATTAAATCTAGGACTTACGCGTTTGGCCAAGTTCAAGGCAAAATCGAGGCTTGAGACGAGACGTACTAGCAGGTACGGCGAGTCTCAAACGTAGATTTTAACAAAGAAATTGGCCAAACCCTTGTGGCTTGAGCCATGGTAAGCCCTAATAGCCTTGGGCTTCGTGGCTCAAGCGCGTAAGTCCTAAAA
>ERZ1292623.1405-Hain-H51-01um-R1-1405-length-23304-cov-16_pt1 | contig 19532 bp, 15 predicted proteins | sample MGYA00564398_ERZ1292623 | MGnify/ENA primary metagenome ERZ1292623 (study PRJEB36523, sample SAMEA6512633) | groundwater metagenome | collected 2019-01-07 | study: AquaDiva: Metagenomics assemblies of 32 groundwater samples | reverse complement strand
TCAACGGTTTTTAGACTGCGTCCGCGCTCGATTTCAAGATGTTCTAAAAATTCTCTCTTTAATTCACTTAGTTTCATGGTTATTTACATTATACCCCACAATGTCGCACAATATCGCAATAAACTAAATAACCAACAACCCACAACTAACAACCAGCACTAAAGCCATAGATGGGTTTTACATAGGTCAGACCTAATATACGGCAAGTCTAAGTCTTGCCGTAGGCTCCTTGCCTTTTCACCCATATGCTTTTTATTTTCCTATAGGAAAATAAAAAGCATATGACGATATTTAGCTATACCCATTCTAGGGGAAACCGTCATATGTGTGTGCACATTACCCTATTTATTTGATATTTATCTGTGCCGGTGGTAGAGTGGCATCGGTTGAGCGGCCCGCCGCTCACAAACAGGAGAAATTAAATGGAAAAGTTGCACCTTGGTGGTCTTACAATTCTGGCCCGCCAGAATGCTCTTACCGAGAAAGACTGGTTTGAACTTCTTGAGGCGCGTCGTAAGCTCATTGAAAAGCATCTTCGAGACATGACGTTGAAAAGCTTGGGTGAACTTCGGTTCATCCACGACTACTTTCATGAGCACGCGTTAAAAATGGATGAGCCAAAACTCATCGGCGACACTCGTTTTACGCTTGATACAAGAGGAATTTTCCCTAGCGACAAAGGCTCGGCAGGCGTTACTAATACCGAGTACCACCACACCCCAGAGACTCTGGCGAGAAGTTTGACTGGAGGGTCTTCGCTTGTCAGCACAACGGAGAGGTTGTGGGGATTTACTCGAAACGGCAAGTGGATTGGGGTCGAAGTTTTTGTGACTCGCTCGGAACAGCCATACAAATACGAAGGGCGAACCGAGGAAGTGGCGAGGGCGGAAACTGTATCAATTCAGGAGTATCCCTTAGCCGTGTTATGTCAGTTCGCCTGCCGGACACCACAAAGAATCTGGCAAAGGTTCGGGGAAGTAGCCGAAGAATGGCGTGAGCATCGGGAAGATCTCTATGAAGAGGTAAAATTTCTGGCCGAAACCTTCAAGCGCGAAGAAGAAGTCCTTGAAATGATTTCCAGGCGTTGAGTTCATGGGCCCCAAATTGGGGCTCTTTTTTTAAAAACCTTGCAAATGCTTAATTTTTGTGATATTCTTCAAAAACAATGCTTAAAGGAAAGAAAAAGGGGAAACTGATTAAGGGGCACCAGCTCCACGAAAAGGATACCGGTTCTCCGGAAGTGCAGATTGCAATCCTAACCAAGAGTATTGAGGAACTTTCAAGCCATCTGAAAAAACATAAGAAAGACAACCACTCCAGGCGGGGTTTGATACAAATGGTAGCCGACCGTAGGACACATATGAAGTATCTACAAAAGAAACATAAAGATAGATATCAAGCGCTGGCTAAAAAATTTAATCTAAAATAAGGTAGATACGCTTACGAATAGCGCATGCGAATAATGCAAAATACATAAGTTTGGTATATATTTTTATTTTTTAATCTTAAGTTTTAATTTTTTTTTATGCCTGTAATCAAACACAAAACTCAGCGCGTGGGTATTTTTATTGATACGCAAAATCTATACCACAGCGCCAAAAATTTATATAAAGCACGAGTAAATTTCTCGGCCATCATGAAAGAGGCGGTAGGAACACGCCAATTAGTGCGCGCTATCGCCTATGTCATAACCACAGAAAGCGGGGAGGAATCCGGATTTTTTGAAGCGCTAGGAAAATTGGGGATTGAAACCAAGACCAAAGACCTGCAAGTTTTCGCCGGCGGAGCCAAAAAAGCCGATTGGGATGTTGGTCTTGCGGTAGACGCCATAAAATTCTCCTCAAAATTGGATACGGTGGTTATAGTTTCCGGCGATGGCGACTTTGTTCCGCTTGTGGAATATTTGAAACTACAAGGAATACAGGTTGAGGTAATATCCTTCGGTAAATCTTCATCACTTAAACTAAAAGAGGCTGCCGACGATTTCATTGACATGTGCGATGACCCAAGAAAGTATTTAATGGGTTACCGGCAGCAAGGTAGGGGTCAAAGATAATGTCAGCGAGTATGCTGACCGCAGAACACGCAGACTTTACGCAGAATTTCGCAGAAGGGTTTCCCCGTTAAGTCTGCATGCCGTTGTCCTCAATGGTAATTCCACAACTGCCATTATGTTCTAAAATCGTCCCATAAAATAAAGATATCGGAGTTATGTTTTAGTTTTTATCTTATCTAAATCTGGTGTTATTTTGTTTTTAAATGTTGTTATCTCATGGGGTATACTGTAGAGAATGAAGAAGCAGGAATACACAGTCTTAATCGGCGGGAAAAAAATTTCCGCGATTTTTTCTGACTTAGCCGAAAAAGCAAATGGCTCGGTGATGCTTCGCATGGGCGATACAGTAGTCCTTGCAACCGCAGTGATTTCCAAAGGCAAGCGCGAAGGAATTGATTTCTTCCCGCTGACCGTGGACTACGAGGAAAGATTCTACGCAGCGGGGAAAATTTTAGGCAGTCGTTTCATGCGCCGAGAAGGCAGGCCGTCCGACACGGCTATTCTTTCCGGACGGATGGTTGATAGAACTATCCGCCCGCTTTTCGATCATCGCCTAAGGAATGAAGTGCAAATTATAATCACTGTTCTTTCAATGGGCGTTGATGACCCGGATATTTTGGCTATAAATGCCGCCTCGCTGGCGCTTCTCACTTCCAATATTCCCTGGAACGGGCCTGTCTCGGCGACAAGAGTGGGAATTAAAGAAGGAGAGTTTATTATCAATCCCACATTTGAAGAGCGAGAAAAAGAAATTCTTGATATCATCGTCTCCGGCAAAGACGGAAATATAAGCATGCTTGAGGCGGGCGCGTCCGAAATTTCGGAAGAAAAAATAGCGGAGGCAATAGAACGCGCCTCGATAGAAATCGAAACGCTCCAAAAATTCCAGAAAGAAATCGCCAAAGAAAAAGCCGTTCCAAAACAAGAAATAGAAGTTGAAATATTAAGCGCCGCGGCCAAAAACATTTTCAATGAGTCAATCGCGCCAAAAATTGAGGGTGCTACCTTCAGCAATGAAACGGGATGGAACAAAATTGAAAAACTCAAAGGAGAGTGGCTTAAATTGCTAAAAGAAAAATTGCCGGATGAAAGTTTAGTGCCCGCGCATCATTATTACGAAAGCGCCGTCAATGACGCGCTTCACGAGGGCGCGCTTATAGGCGGAATAAGGGCTGACGGCAGAGCCATGGATGAGATAAGGAACCTTTACGCCCAAGCGGGAGGTTTCTCTCCCAAGCTTCATGGAACTGGAATTTTTTATCGCGGGGAAACGCATATCCTATCGGTGCTTACATTAGGCGGTCCTGACGAGGCGCAAATAATAGACGGCATCGAAGTAAAAGAAAAAAAGCGCTTCATGCATCATTACAATTTCCCGCCGTTTTCGGGGGGGGAAACAAGGAGAGTGGGCAGTACCAACCGCCGTGAGATCGGACATGGTGCTTTAGCCGAGCGGGCGCTTCTCCCGGTGCTCCCGAGCGAAATGGATTTTCCTTACACTATACGTCTAGTGTCGGAATCAATGTCTTCTAATGGTTCAACTTCAATGGCTTCCGTATGCGCTTCAAGTGTAGCGCTAATGGACGGCGGCGTGCCTATAACTCGGCCCGTGGCCGGAATCGCCATCGGCCTTATGATGGAGCAACCAACAACCGACAATTTACCCGCCAAAATTTTGCAAAGCAAAACTTGGGCGGGCAAGCAACCGACAAAATACAAAATTCTTACTGATATTCAGGGGCCGGAAGACCATCATGGCGATATGGATTTCAAAATCGCCGGCACGCGTGAAGGAATTACCGCAATTCAACTAGATATAAAATTAGGGAGCGTCCCAATTGACGCGCTCAAAGTTGCCCTGGCCATGGCCAAAAAAGCGCGCCTTAAAATTTTAGATACTATCGAGGGGGCGATTTCAAAATCAAGGCCGGAATTATCTCCTTTTGCTCCGCGCGTACTAGTCACAAAAATTAATCCTGAAAAAATCGGCAGTGTCATCGGTCCCGGCGGAAGAATAATACAAGAAATCAAAGTAAAAACAGAAGTGGACGAAATTAACATAGAAAACGACGGCATCGTAACAATAGTGGGCCGGAATGGTTCTGCAGATAAGGCCCTTAAGATAATTGAAGAGCTCACGCACGAATATAAAAAGGGCGAGCGATTCATGGGTAAGGTAACGCGCCTGGCCGACTTCGGCGCTTTCGTGGAAATTGCTCCCGGTGCCGAAGGGTTGGTGCACATTTCCGAGCTGGCGCCTTTTAGAATAGAAAAAGTAACAGATGTTATCAGTTTTGGAGAAACCATTCCGGTCGTGGTTAGGGAAGTTGATGAAAGAGGAAGAATATCTCTATCGCTTAAAGACGCCGACCCTGAATTTGCCACTCGAAAAGGAATCCCTGGAAAGAAATAATTTGTTTACCAATGGAAGACGATAAAAAAATAATAGATATTTCTAGTGAGGGAAAAATGGATATTCCTGCTGTAGCACCTCCTGTAAAAACAGATGCCCCCGCTGAAATTCCGCCTACTCCCGCGCAATCACGCGTAGTTCGCACATTTGAAGGCGATATCGCCCTGACAATGAAAGAAAAAAAGGGGTCGGTTATTAAAATCGCCATAGCTGAACAAAAAAAGAAATCCGACGAGGTCGCGGAAGAAAAGAAAGTTCCCAGAAAAAATTTGATTCTCCTATCCTTGACACTGCTCTCTCTCTTGGGAGGATTGGGTTTTATCGGTTTTGTAATACTGGAAAAAAAAGGAAGCCAAGTTACCGCCATTGAAGCAAAAATAACACCGCTGGTATTCTCCGAAAAACAAAAAGAGGTGGAAATAACAGGCCTTTCAGAGCTGAAAATAATCGCTAAAATAAGCGAGGAGATAGGAAGCCGCACGCTTCGCCTTGATACTATAGAAAATATATACATAACGGAGACGGTAGGCGAAACCAAGGAAACCGCGATTAAAGAGCCCATTACTACGGAGAGATTTTTTTCCATTCTTGGCACGCGCATACCCTCCGTGCTTTTGCGCTCGCTTGGCCCAAAGTTTATGGTCGGCGTACATGCCTTCAACGGCAATTCGGCTTTTATAATACTCAAAACGGATTTTTATGAGAATGCCTTTTTGGGGCTCTTAAAATGGGAAAGGGATATGCTGGAAGACCTCCTTCCTTTCTTGGGAACAAAGTTCGTGAACGAAAATAAATATCTTCTTGATGAGGGATTCCGCGACATTACGATTAAAAACATAGACTCTAGGGCAATCTTAGACAAAAATGGAAAAGCGGCGCTTATTTACGCTATACCAAACAAAGAAACGATTGTCATAACCACCGGAGAAGATACTTTGAGCGAAATTGTCAGCCGCTTAAACGCCCCGCAACCAACTGTAAAGTGACTAACCGCACCGCAAGCAGAATACAATATTCCGACCCAGCTTGCGGTATGCGGTTATTCACCCAGCCCTAATTTCACCAAATCCCGACTCTTCGCTTATGGACTTTGAGGTAGAATATTTCGGATAGCGATTTTTATCTATACCTTAAAATTAGGGCTGGGTTATTATCTGCAAACCGCATCCATCCCCGCCATTTACGGCGAGGTCATCCGCGGGCAGATAATAAGCGAGCGTGGATAATAGTTTTTGCGCATGATATGATGTTGCCCATGACGCTAGATATTGAACATTTTAGAAAAAAACTTGAGCAGGAAAAGAAAAAACTCGAAGGGGAGCTATCTTCTCTTGGCAGGCGAGTAGCCGGAAGTAAAAACGACTGGGAAGCCACCCCTTCTGACCTTAATATCCCGGACGCGGACAAAAATGAAACTGCTGATAGAATTGAAAATTTTGAAGAAAGAATATCAACAGAAAGAGAGCTTGAAACGCGTCTATCGGAAATAATGCTGGCACTTTCAAATATTGAAAAAGGAACATATGGCTTATGCGAAATTGACGGGGAGCCTATAGAAAAATTGCGTCTCGAGGCAAACCCCAGCGCCCGCACTTGTCTGGCGCACCTAAAATAAAAAACTAAATGCGGCTTTCAAAGGTCTATTCAGCGCAAGTATCACTGCTTAGTGCTCATATTGTTTCTGTTGAAGCCGACATCGCAAGGGGGCTTTATCAATTTTCAGTCGTGGGACTTCCGGATAAAGCGGTGGAAGAATCGCGCGACCGCGTCGGCGCGGCGGTTAAAAATTCCGGATTTAGCGCGCCCAAACAAAAAAACCAAAAAATAACGATATCGCTTGCCCCTGCAGAACTTAAAAAAGAAGGACCGGCCTTTGATTTGCCTATCGCGCTATCGTATCTCCTGGCTACAAAAGAAATTTCATTCGACTCGGAGAAAAAACTTTTTATCGGGGAACTTTCTCTTTCAGGCGATGTAAGGGGAGTGCGCGGTGTGCTCTCTATCGCCAAAGAAGCGCGAATGAAAGGATTTAAAGAACTTTACGTGCCGGAAGAAAATGCCGAAGAGGCGGCGCTAGTGGAAGGAATAAATGTTTTTGGCGTCACAACACTTAAAAGTCTTACGGAACACTTTAAAAATGATTCGCAGTCTAAAAAAATTGGGAAAAAACCAACCACTAAAATAATTTATGCTAAACCAGAAACACACTTAGACTTTCAAGACATCAAAGGACAAACCTTCGCCAAACAAGGGCTTCTTATTGCCGCCGCCGGAGGCCACAATGTCGGCATGTACGGACCTCCCGGCACCGGAAAAACAATGCTGGCGCGCGCTTTCTCCGGCATTTTGCCGCAACTATCGGAAGAGGAAGTATTTGAAGTTAGCAGTATTTATTCGGTCGCCGGCCTTCTGGAAAAAGGATTAGTAACTTTGCCCCCATTTCGCGCGCCGCACCATACCTCGTCTTATGTATCCCTTGTCGGTGGCGGAGCCATACCGCGCCCGGGCGAAATCACCCTGGCGCATCGCGGAGTTTTATTTCTTGACGAGTTCCCAGAGTTCGATAAACGGGTGATTGAATCGCTACGCCAGCCGCTTGAAGACGGAAAAATAAGCATTGCCCGAGCCAAAGGGTCTGCAATTTTTCCGGCGCGAGTAACTTTAATCGCCTCAATGAATCCGTGCCCCTGCGGATTTTATGAATCAAATATTAAGAGGTGCGTCTGCCGTCCGCAGGATATTTCCAGATACCGGCGCAAACTCTCCGGTCCCATCGTCGACCGCATTGATTTGTGGCTGTCAGTTGAGGGGGTTGAGTATGGCGAACTATCTGTACGAGGGGGAAGCGGGGCGGAGAGCAAAGACATGCGCCATAGGGTTGCGGGGGCAAGGCAGAGACAAGAAAAAAGATTTATAACAGCTGGAAGAAAAATCCGCATGAACAGCGAAATGAATGCAAGAGATTTGGTTATGATGATAGACCTCACGGCGCCGGTGAAAAAAATTCTCGAACAGGGCGCACAGCGGCTTAAACTCTCGGCGCGCGGGTATCATAAGATGATAAAGTTGGCGCGAACAATCGCGGACTTAGATGATAAAGATGAGATTGAAGAATCGCACGCCTTGGAAGCCTTCCAATACCGCCCCAAAGAAAATTCTTTTTAAATATTGAGGGACTAACCCAGCTAGCATAAATCTACGGCAAGACTTAGACTTGCCGTATCTTGCCGTGCAACCATTTTTGTAAGTTTTTGATATACTCAAACAAATGACAAACGGCAATAATCAATCAAAACTAGGAGGCCCTCCTTACCCCCCACCCGACGATAAAGTGCCAAAAGCTGGTGCGTCCCAAGAAGAATCTTCCCCTTCTATTAACAGGATAGAAGAAATGCCTGAAAGTGTGGCTTTAGAAAAAATTGCTGAAATTGAAAGTGATATTGACACCATTAAAACTAGAGAAAGTTTAGGTTATCTAAGGCTCGTCAGTATCTCTAAACATCCATCAGAAAAGGTAAAACAAAGGGCGCAAAATGTTCTACAAGGATTAGAATCACTACCAACTTCACCACAAACAGAAAAAGTTCCAAAAAATCAAACAACAAAAACAGTTCAATTAAGCACGGAAGAAATGGCCGCAGCGCAGACCAGATTCGACGAGAATATAAGAAAAGAAACGGAAGCTAAAAAAGACGAGGCGCTAAAGGAAATTGCTGGAAGTGAAAGGGAAATTTTGTCTTTAGACCTGGGAGAGTCGCGAATGGCGCTCACTTCCTTTAAATCAAGGGCTAAGTATTTCAGCCAACCGGGCCAGCCGGAAGAAGTAAAGCAGGCGGCAAAATCAGCACTAGCAAAAATGGAACAAAGAGTGAACGAATTGTCTCGACAAGAACAAGCTCCAACAGGAAAGGATGTAGAAATAGAAGTTTCGGATACTCCACTAGATATTGGATTGGGTACGGAAACACCGCTAGATTTTGACCTTAGCGAGCCAGCATCAACAGAAATTCCACCCGCAGGTGCGTCAAGCGAAGTCGCGCCTGAACTAGACAAAAACGCACCAGTAATTTCCAGAAAAGAGCTAGAGGAACGCGGTCTCATAAAATCAAATCGGAGAGGCAAACAAGTTCCTGGGGATGTCTCCACACCCGGCGATGACGAACTTCTCAATCTTTTCAAGAAGAGAAAGAGTATAGGGGACTTATTTGAAACTCCAGCGACGGAAGAAACTAAAGCGGACAGTGGGTTAACGCTTGGTAAAGAAACATGGGACAAGAAGATGGAAGGTTTACGGCCGAGAGGGGCGTTGGAAAAACGCGGTGAGGCTCTTGAAAAAGAAGCCAGCTTGTTAGAAAAGACTGGAAAAATCGGCAGAGGAATGCTTGAGAAGTGGCGTGGCGTGGGTGAATGGTATAACAAGCAGCCAACTAAAATAAAACTAGCCGTTAGTCTTGGTTTAACGGCCGCCGCACTTGGAAGCGGCGCGCTGGCGATTGGTGCTGGCGCAGCTATATTTGGTGGCTTGGCTGGAACCGCTAGACTTATCGGAAGTGCAGGAACGTTTGTCTTCATTGAAAAAATTTTACACACAGCGCACGCCCAAAAAACAGGGAAGGAACGTGATACCGGGTGGACAGAAAAACGTCAAGTTGCCGAAGCATTTATTTTTTCAGTGCTTCTGGGTGGCGGTTTTGCAAGTTTAGCGGGACACAATATTGCTAGCGGGCGACTTATGGAAGCGTTGGGATTTGGAGGCGGAAAAACAAGTATTGTGACAGAAATGGTTAGAGAAGCACCCAGACCGATAACTAAACCTTCTGGCACCTATGTCACACCGGAGCAGATGCCTGCTGGGGCGACACTCCCCGAATACACGGCCGTGAAAGATGACAATCTTTATAAAATAATCCGCGGAAATTTCTCGGATATAAAAAATTTACCGGCCGGACAACAGGAAAACGCCATTGAAAATATTCTCGCCCAGATAAGAAAAGACCCTGAATCTTTTGGAATTAAAGGCGATAATATAAACGCGCTCAAGGCCGGCGACATCATAAATATCCAAAAAATAAGCGAAATTATTGAATCGCATCAAATCGGCGGGCAAAGCATTGTAGAGCACGCGGAAGGATTAAGCCCTGAAACGGTTGAACATATTAAGGGATGGGTTTCACCAGATAAACCATCATTGGGATCATTTGATGGGGGGGTCCATACAGTTGACCTTGCAACATTCAATGAAGCTGGGCAAGAAACGGTAACCGATGCGCCAGTGGAAAAAGGCGGGGAAGATGTTGTATTAAGTGAACCAAAAGTTTTCCCAGAAACACCCAGAGAAATAAAAAGTGTGGTAAGCGGAGAAATATTGGTAAAACATTTTGATACTCCATCAGAAAAACTTGAAGGAGTACTTTCTAGGCACGACATGATAATAGTAGAAGATGCCCGCCAAATGTTAAGAATTAAATTAGACGATGCTTTTGGCAGTAAAGGATTTTTTGGTTTTGGCGCTGTCCCAGGAGAAAAATCTGCTGAATGGTTTGCACTTAAGGGTAAAACCATCGGGGAATTGGTGCTGGACAAATCACCAAACGAAGCAAGTATCAAAGTACAAAATTTCGTCGGGGGTCTGGCTGGAGAATCTGGACAAATGGCGAGGAAGAGCGAGTCGGTACAAGACTTCGTAAAAAGAGCCATGCTTATAATAACCAAAGCGGGAAACGAAAAAATAACATAAAAATATGGTCCTGTTAGAAATCATACGGTTAAGAACTTGTTCCCAGTGCTAAAGAACATTTTTTGTATTATGCTTAAAATACGTACTGCAATGAACGGAAACGCAATAAATCATATTCAAAATAAAATCCGCATAGAGATTGTCTGGGAGAACATGTTTAAACATTCATTATCAACTAGCGTTTCCTATTTCTAACAGGATGGACCCTAATACATTAAAAAATCTTATTGCCAAAGAATTAGGCGCGGGTGCGCTTAGGGATGAAGCCAAAGACGAGCTGATTATGAAAATGGGAGAAAATATTATGAAGCGAACGACACTTGCGATACTGAAACGGCTGACCCTTGAAGAACAAAACGAATTCGAGAAAATCGCGGGAAGCGGAGATTACCAAGCTGTTTACAATTTTGCCTCATCAAAAATTGACGGCTTCCAAGAATTTATCAAAAACGAAGCTTCACAAGAAATACTGGAGTTTAAAAAATTAGCGGGATTAGCTTAGTAGATTAAACAAAAATCGTTTCACATATGCGGGACGATTTTTGTTTTTAAAATTTTAGATTTAGATTAAATAACGGTTTTGCCCAAGGGTAAAATCACCAAAAAGAGTTTTGGGCTCCAGGGTTTTGGGCCCCGCGAACCTCAAAGTGTACATGGGAACCAGTTGAGCGTCCGGAATTGCCTACATAACCGATGACCTGCCCTTGAACGACTCTATCACCAACGCTGACGATATTTTCACTATTGTGCGCATACAAAGTTTGAGTGCCATTATCATGCTGTATAACTATATAGTTGCCGTAACCGCCGTTCCATCCTCCTTGCCTGCTTATAATTACATTTCCTGTCGCTGAAGCAACTATTGGTGCACCGCGAAAACTGGCTAAGTCAACGCCATTGTAGCCGTGTAGCCCCTGTGATCTATACCCACCGGCAATTGGCCTTATGTAATATCCATCATACGAAGGTCCGCCTGCTCCGTGGATTCGCGAGGTAGGTAGAGATTTCGTCGGACTTTGCTTCACCAGATTGCCTTCAACGTCGGGGATAATAATAGTCCCTCCAGGAAGAAGTTTCGTTTCAAACGCGAGCCCATTGTATGCGAGCACCTCATCGAGGTCAGCTTTGTACTTATCGGCTATTTTTTTGATGGTATCCCCATCCTTCACGGTGTACTGGATGCCCGATATCGGCAGAATAATGAGCTTCTGCCCATCCGAAATCACGCCACGCTCTACGTCGTTCGCCCAAATGATGGTGGAAGGGGAAACGCCGAACATTTTGGCAATTTGGGATATTGAGTCGCCCTTGCGCACCACATAAATACTTATCTCACCCGATTGATTCCCCACAAGGTCGATAGAGGTGCCGAGCGGTCCGGCGTCTGAAGAAATAGCGCTGTCGTCAACAATAGTAATGTCGCCGCCCCCGCGGGCATTTTGCTCCGTTCCCAGATTTGCCTTAAGCAGGGGAATATTTTGGGAATTTTTTTCATCTTTTATGGTTTTTTTACCAAGAAGCCCGTCCATAAAAGACATTATGCCGGCATTGGCGGGTACGGGAGCAAAAATAAAAATAACCAGAAACCCAAAAGTCGCAACCAGCGTTATTTTTACCGGGAGCGAATACATTTTATATGTCGGCGACTCTCCGAGCATCTTCGGGTCGGTCGCGTCTTTTTTACTATGAGAAATAAGCCTATTTTGGTAAATTGCCTTATTTCATTACAGGACGACCAAAAAATGGCTGTAACTAAGAAAATATGGCAATTTTTACGGTCTTTCGGTCTATAAACGGATAAAACGGCTTAAAATGAGCCATTTCTTCAGGATTTCATCTATTTCGGTCTACCCCGTAGTAGATCCCGCTTGGGCGGGATTCACTGCAGGGTCTATGTGTAAATGTTATCGGTCTCTAACGGCAAAGTCAATACAGAAATGGATAGGGTGTGGATAGTAAAAATTAGTATAGAGTATCTAGTATTGAGTATATGGAAAATCTAAAGGGATTAAACGAGCCACAAAAAAGGGCGGTTTTGCACAAAGATGGCCCGCTCCTTATCGTAGCTGGCGCCGGCGCCGGCAAGACCAAGACAATAACTCACAGAATAATTACCCTCATTAAAGGGGGGGTAGACCCGAAAGGAATCCTAGCCATCACCTTCACCAACAAAGCCGCCAAAGAAATGAGAGAAAGGGTGTTTGAGCTTTTGGGAACGCATAAAACAGGGGTCCATGCCGGATTCCCAAATTACGAAGGTCCCCTTATAAAAACATTCCACGCCTTGGGCGTGCAGATAATAAAAGAACAGGCCAAACACCTAGGGCTCTCTAAGTATTTCACTATCTTAGACGAGGGCGAGTCTGTTCTCCTTATTAAAGAGTGCCTAATTGATGAAGGGCTTGACCCGAAACAATTTGAACCGCGCCGAATGAAATATTTAATTTCGCGCTACAAAGGCGACTTTATTACCGAAAAAACATTTACAAATGATGCAAATGGATATTTTCCAAAAATTCTGTCAAAAATATGGAATCGCTATGAAGAGAAGTTGCGAAAAGAAAAAGCGCTTGATTTCGATGATTTGATTTTAAAAACTGTTTTTCTTCTTAAGGAAAATAAAAATTTGCGCAGCGAGTACCAAAAAAGATGGCTCTATATTCATGTCGATGAATATCAAGATACGAACACCGCGCAGTATCTCTTTACAAAGATTCTAGCCGAGGGGCATAACAACATTTGCGTCGTCGGCGACAGCGACCAGAACATTTACGGCTGGCGCGGGGCAAACATACAAAATATCCTTAATTTTGAGCATGACTATCCGAACACTACCGTTATATTGCTTGAAGAAAATTATCGTTCCACAAAAAACATCCTTGAAGCTGCCAATTATATCATCAAAAAAAACACCATAAGGAAAGATAAAACTCTTTTTACTAATAAAAAGGGCGGTGACAAGCTTGGCTTGTTCGAGGCCTATGATGAAGTTGATGAGGCGCAATTTGTAACTTCAAAAATACAATCGCTCGCCGAAAAAGGAATCCCAGGAGAGAAAATCGCGGTGCTTTATCGCGCCAATTTTCAGTCGCGCGTGTTCGAAGAGTCGCTCCTTTCGGCAAAAATTCCATATCAAGTGTTGGGCGTCAAGTTTTTTGAAAGAAAAGAAGTAAAAGACATCTTGGGATACTTGCGCTTGGCGCTTAATTCCGAGAGTGCGTCAGATTTGAAGCGGATTATCAATGTGCCCCCGCGCGGTATCGGAAAAGTAGGATTGTTGAAAATTATATCCGGGAGAGAAATGGATTTGCCGCAGGGCGCTAAGGAAAAATTAAAAAATCTTCGCGCGTTCTTAAAAAAAATTGAGGAAGCCACGGCACACGAGGCGCCGAGCATGGTGATAAAAAAAATTATCAAAGAAAGCGGAATTGAAAAGCTGTTGCGGGAAGGAACGGAAGAAGACAAGGAGCGGCTGGAAAACGCTTACGAACTATCGGCGCTTGCATCGCGCTACGACGCGCTCCCGCAAGGGGAGGGAATAGATAAACTTTTGGAAGATGCCGCACTTTTTTCTGACGATGACACTTCGGGGAAAAAGGGTAACGGCGGAGTAAAGCTTATGACCGTGCATGCCGCCAAGGGGCTTGAATTTTCTCATGTATTTATCACCGGACTTGAACAAGACCTCTTCCCCCATATTCGCTTAGGCGAAGTAGATATGTCTAAAGAGGATTCCGAGGAAGAAAGGCGTTTATTTTATGTAGCACTCACTCGCGCCGAAGAAAAACTTTATCTTTCTTATACTATGATGCGTACAAAATTCGGTTCACGACAAATCAATACTCCCTCAGAATTTATTTTTGATATTCCGCCGGAACTTATGGAAAAAGAGGAACGAGCGGAAATAGGAAAGATAATTTCCCTTGACTAAATACATAGGTTAGACCTATGTAACGTCACGATACGAGATTAATTCATCAACGCAGAGTTGAAATTCCGCTATGCCATCAAAATATTTTGGAAAATTCTCAATGTGTAGAATTGATTTCTCTTTTCTATCTATACCCAAATAATCACGGTAACTCGAATATATATACGAATCTAGAAAATTTTTTGCCTTTTTTCTGTCAGCAATTCCATTTTCTTTCCAAAGGGGGTCAATTATTTTTACGGGATTTAGGTGTATATATGAAAATAGATATTTTAAATATGTGTCATCATCGGCATGTGTTGCCTTAAATGTACCTTCAAAAAGTCCTCCTGTTCTTTTATGTTTCTTGTTAAAATACATTGAATAACTCGTAGTTAGTTTTTGCATAAAAAGACTTATCCCGTTTTCAATTTTCTCTCGTAAAAGCAAGTGAAAATGATTTGGCATTAAACAATATGCACCAATATCAACAATGGTCTCTCCTCTCTCAAACACATAGGTTAAACCTATGGGAATTTCTCTGACCACCACATTTTTTCTTGTATTACAAAGGAAAAGAAGCCTAATAAATCGATCATAATCGTGATTGTCTTTAAAAATTAACATTTTATCATTACCACGATTGTAAATATGGTAAAATTCTCCTACTGAGAAATTAAACTTCCGGTTCATGTAATTAATAATACAACATCCCATAGGTTTAACCTATGTACATAGGTTAGACCTATGGGCTATGGGAAAACTATGAGGGTAAAAAAATCACTGGGGCAAAATTTTCTGAAGTCAAAAAAGGCCTTATTTGATGTGGTTCAGGCCGGAGAAGTGAAAAAGGGGGAAACGGTTCTTGAAGTCGGGCCTGGCAAAGGGGCGCTCACAGAGGCGCTTCTTAGAGTGGGGGCGCGAGTAATCGCCGTTGAAAAAGATGCTCAATTAATTCCTTATCTCGAAAAAAGGTTTGAGGAAACGATTAGCAGTGGGCGGTTAGTTATTATTGAGGGGGATATTCTTGAATTCAACCCTAAGAAACCCATAGGTTTAACCTATGTACATAGGTTAAACCTATGGGGAAAACGCTACAAGGTAGTTGCTAATATTCCCTATTATATAACTGGAGAACTGATTAGGTTTTTTCTTGAACACGAGTGTCCACCGTCTTCGATGACACTACTTCTACAAAAAGAGGTTGCGGAGAGAATTATGGCGCGAGACAAAAAAGAAAGCATGCTTTCTATAAGCGTAAAAGTGTACGGGACGCCAAAATATTACGGAAAGGTTCCGGCGCGGTATTTTTCCCCACAGCCCAAGGTTGACTCGGCGATAATTTCAATAAAAAATATCCACTCGCCTTTTAAAAACGAAAAAGAGCGGAATTTATTTTTTAAAATTGTCCGCGCGGGGTTTTCGCACAAAAGAAAAATGCTCGCGGGAAATCTCTCACAACTTTTTCCAAAAGAAAAAATACTTGAAGTATTTAAGTACTGCAATGTTAGCGAAAAAGTACGCGCGGAAAATTTAAATATTGAGAAGTGGCAATATCTTACTAAAAAATTAGGAAGTTCCGATTTTTAAAATTGTTCCTTGAACTGGCGTAATAAGCGAGGAACAACCTTTATAGACAGGTTGCCAACATGTCGCGCCAGGAGAATAGTCACCAAGAACCCACGAACCAGGAAGTACCCGCCACCAGGCATACAAACCCTTCCCGATAAAGAGAAAAGACCCTCCCCGTGGGGGACCAACTATAACCGCAATGCCTGGGGAACAAAGACAGGGAATAATTTTTAAAATCCTCCCGCCGAAAGGGATCCCGAGAGCATAAGAATATGAGGGAACGCTGAAAAAAAGAATCATAACGGCAAAAAGGGTAATAAGGCGGACACGAATACTGTAATTCATTATCTATAGCATACACCAAAAAACAATCGCGGGAAAAGCAATATCGATTTCTCAACATCAACAAGTCAACAAGGGCGACCCTTGCGAGCCCAGTGCAAGGGTCGCCCTTGTTGAACTCGGTTCGGTGATATAATTTAATTAATCTATTTTCAAATGTGGGAATATTTTGTTGTTAATAAAAAGATAATTATCGCCCTTTTAATTGGGGGAATGCTTATCGGCTTTGCTTATTTTTCTTCTAGGGATTTTTCCTCGCGGGCTGTATATAAAGACACCATACAGGAAAGCCCTGGAAGCATAACTTTGGGCGAATTGATTGGAAAAGACACCGACGGCGACGGGATTAGTGATTGGGAAGAAGTGTTATGGGGAACCGACCCGACAAAAAAAGACACTAACGGCGACGGGGTCGGCGACAAGGCCGAGATAGAAAAGCGCCGACCGCTTTCTAAATACGCCGGAACGGCAACCTCCACCACAAATGAGAAAATTAATGAAACCGACGCATTAGCCCGGCAAATTTTCGCGGCCGTTTCATCGCTCAAACAGGGCGGTAACTTAAATGCTGATGTAGTAGAAAATCTTTCAAAGTCGCTGGCGGAAAACACCGTTAAAGAAAACACTAGAGTCCACTACGCGCTTAAAGATTTGCGCATTGTTCCGACAAATAAAGATACGGTCGTCGCCTACGGCAAGGGACTGGAAACGCTTATCGTCAAATATCAAAAATCGGGCATTGGTGGCGAGCTTTCCATAATCGCCCAAGCGCTTAAAGATGATTCGGCTTTAGGGCTTAATAAGCTTGACGGTTCTATTTTGCTTTATAAAAATATGGCGCGCGATATGCTAGCTATCCCGACACCAGAGGATATTGCCGCGCTTTATCTTTCCATCATCAATAATTATTACAATATTTCTGTGACGCTTGAAAAAATAAAAATTGTTTTTGAAAATCCAATCGTTGGATTCTCCGGACTTGCCCAATACAGCAAAGAAACGCAGTTGCTTATTGAAAATACAAACAACTTGGGAGTATATTTCACGAAAAATGCTACACCCCCACACTCATTATGAGGACCATGAGTGTGGGGGTATACTTTATTTATCCCCACACTCATTATGAGGACCATGAGTGTGGGGATATACCATGTTTTATGTTTATATATTGAAAAGTAAAAAAGACGGGAACCTTTACACGGGGTCAACCAACAACTTGAGAAAACGGCTTGAGGAACATAACTCAAAAAAGGTTTTTTCTACCAAAATACGAGTGTCGTTCGAACTTATTTATTACGAGGCCTATAAATCGGAACTTGACGCAAGAAAGCGAGAACATAATTTAAAGTTACGAGCCAATGCCCTAACCGGTCTTAAAAGAAGAATCGTTAAAAGCAGTATATGAATATTATGAGTGTGGGAGTAAACAAAAAAACTTTTATTTCTTCGGTGCTAGTTGTTAGCATGGCCTTCTCGTCGCTTTTTTTTCTTCCTCGGCACGCTAATGCCCAGTTGACATCAGTAATTGCAAATTGTTTTGGGGGTGGTGCTTCTGCGGCTTCTGCGGCGGCTGCGGCTACGGCTGCTGCGGCTCGGGCCGTCTGGGCTGTACCGGTAAGCATACCGACGGTTGAAACCGCTACTCCCGTAACTGCAAAGGCCACCTCCTTATTAGAATTCAAAGAAGACTGTTTAGACGGTATCGCTTACATGGTCGCAAAAATTATTCTTCGTCAAATGACGCAGAGCATAATTACCTGGATAAACACCGGATTTGAGGGCGACCCGCTTTTCTTAACCAATCCCGAACAATATTTCGGTAACATCGCCAATCAGGAATTGAATCGGGCTATTTGGGAAATACAGCGCTATCCAAATATTTTCGCCAACCAAGTTGTCATTGCTCTTACAAGTAGAACAAGAGGAGCGGCGGGAGGAGGCTACAACTTGGGGCAAGTAATAACTCAACAATGCTTAAGGCAGGAAGCGGAGCAGAGAGCGGGATACGACCCGAATGATTCCTCGGGCGCAGAATATGAAGGAGCCGCAAACTATCTCCCCGGCGACGCAACAACCCGCCTGGCCAAAGCGGAAGAAAAAAGAAAGGCCTCGGAACTGGCCGCCAAAGAAAAGGCGGAGAATAGCATTGTTGCCCGTCTGGCACGCGTAAAAAACTTTTTCAAAGACAGTTTTGCCGGCGTAATTGTGGCGCAGAATAACCCGAACCAGTTAGCCGCTATCGCCCCCACAGACCAATTAAAACTTTTGGAGAGCTTACAAAAGTCGTCAGACACGGCTGTTCCATCCTCTAACACAAGTCAGATTTTGGACACTATACGCCCAGAAGGCGTCACCCCAGCAACACCAACCGCTCCTGGTGTGGGAGACGCGGGCGGTTTTGACCAAACTGGCTTTGCGGGTACTAGCGTTATATCGGGAGGAACACCAACAAACTGCCCCACTACCGTTGCCGCTCAAGAGGCGCGAGCGGCGGCCTGTTCAAGAAGCGGAATATTAAGTTTTTCACAATGCGGTGGCTGGCCCGGATATTACGCCAGAACTCAAATCTGCAAAAATAACGCCATGTGCGCGATACTGGCCGCTGAAAATAAGTTGAGAGCGCAACAAATGCAGAAGATTACAGACGAAAAGAGTTCCATTGCCGGCGCGGGAGGAGCTTTGTCTGTAAAAAAATGCATAGATCCTATATATGATGACGAGGATGGATATGAGGGAGTTGGTCGAAGAATTCCACTTTTTTGTGCCGGAGGAGAAGTAACCGAAACCCCGAGAGGCGCTGTCGCCAACGCGCTCAATGAAGTTACATCCAGCTCTTTAAGACAGACGGAATTAGTGAACGAGCTCGGACAGGCAGTTGACCAGATACTAAGCGCCTTTTTCAATCAATTGATAACTATGGGTGTCAGGAGTTTGAGCGACGGTTCTATCGTGGGGGGTGTGGCGGCTACAATAACAAGCGGAGTTGCCGGTTCGTATATGACCCAAGCTCAATTCAACAGCGCGGCATTAAGTAACATCAACACGGCAGAAATTTCCGCGCAGAGATATTATGTGGCAAAAAATGAGACTGTTTCTCTCTTGCGGGATATCGTAACATCATTAAATTCATTGAGCTCCCTCGGCGGAGTAACTGGGGCATCGTGTCCGCTAACCATAAACCAAGCTTCTTCTGATATTTCTAAAGGAAGCCAGTATTCAGCACTGGCCAACGCATATGAAATAGAACTTCAGGCGCTGGCAAGCGATTTGGCAACTCTCCCGCAAATAAAAAGTTCCGCTCAAACCGCCAATGACTTGACTGGCGCGTATTATATTGCCTCTCGCTTGCCAAGCGCTACTACTGCTACTGCGGCAGAAACAGAAAGAAACCAAACTAGGACTAAAAAAACAGAAGTTGAGGCCCTAATTCCGGCTTGTGGTGTTGAGAAAAAGGCGATAGATGATGCCGCCAGAGCGGCACTCTCGGGCGGGAGTGGGAATC
>ERZ1292623.1881-Hain-H51-01um-R1-1881-length-19537-cov-7_pt1 | contig 19537 bp, 14 predicted proteins | sample MGYA00564398_ERZ1292623 | MGnify/ENA primary metagenome ERZ1292623 (study PRJEB36523, sample SAMEA6512633) | groundwater metagenome | collected 2019-01-07 | study: AquaDiva: Metagenomics assemblies of 32 groundwater samples | reverse complement strand
GATACATTAAACAAAATTGCAAAACTCTTTAGAAAAGAAAAATTTCAAAAGGGTGCAATGGATTTTGAACAAGATGAGGTTGCTTTTGAACTTGACGCACAAGGCAAGCCAATCAGAATTTATAAAAAACAAAGACTTGATACCCACAAGCTTGTTGAGGAATATATGCTTCTTGCAAACAAAGAAGTAGCTGAATATGTATATAAATTTGAAAAGAAATCTGGCAAACTATTCCCTCTTCCATATCGTATTCACGACTTTCCTGACAAAGATAGGATTGGTGAGCTTGCTGTGTTTGTAAAAGCTTTAGGACACGAGCTTGTTGTTAATAAAACCGGAAGCATCACTGGTAAGGATATGCAGGCTCTTTTTGCTCAAGTGGAGGGAAAAGCGGAAGAAGGCCTTGTAAAAACAGCTGCTATTCGCTCTATGTCAAAAGCTATTTATTCCACTAGGAATATTGGACACTTTGGACTCGCATTTGAATACTATGCGCACTTCACATCACCCATCAGAAGATACCCTGATCTTTTGGTACATAGAATACTACAAACAATTCTTACCAAACAAAATATAGCTGAAAAGAATTTGGCATTTTATGAAAAAGCATGTCTACATAGTACTGATCAGGAAATAAAAGCTTCTGAGGCAGAGCGTGATAGTAAAAAATACAAGCAAATAGAGTTTATGCTTGATAAGGTTGGTAAGACATTTAACGGCATTATTACCGGTGTTACAGAGTGGGGTCTTTATGCAGAAGATTCAGAAACAAGAGCAGAAGGTATGATAAAACTTTCGTCTTTGGGAGACGACTTCTATAGACTCGATGCAAAAACATATTCTATAATTGGCGAGAAAACAAAAAAAACATACACGCTTGGACAAAAAGTAAAAGTGAAGCTTGTATCTGCCGACTTAGATAGAAGACAGATGGATTATGAGATAGTGAACTAAAAAACTAATCAAAAAGGGGTTTCGGCTTTACCGAAACCACTTTTTTAATTAATATTTACTATTTAAATAATTTCTTGTTGTTGTTCCAAAGAATCCAGTCCCCTCTTGTAAACCAAGTGGTATAAGTATTTCATCTTTATAATATTCTTGGTATAGCTTTACAGCAGCTTTTGTTTTTTCACCATAGAATGTCGTTTCATTTCCACTTGAACCAAGACCAATACTTGAGACCATGAAGTTGTGGTTGTTTAAGTATATTTGTAATAGTTTTACATCTTCTCCTACAGAACCTAGTCCTAGGTTTCTAGTGAATACTTCTGTTAGTTTAGCTGTTGAAGTTACTTCGACTATTGTTGGTGTAGATGATGTAGTAGAAACTTGGATAGAAGGCTCTTCCTCTGTGGTATTGTCTGTACCTGCGCTTATGGCTAGATTGTCTGTTTCTATACTTCCCCCGACACCTTCTGATAATCTAATTTGAGCAGCTCTTCTTCGTCCCTGGGTCACTGGTGATGATGATGGTGATGGTGAAGATACCGGCGTGCCAAATAACAAATCGTAACGGAACCCAGTCATATCACCAAAACTTGTAGGACCGGCACCCACATCTATTGTTTCAATAATCGTATTCGTAATTTTATCAATTTTTGAAACTGAATCTAATGTATTTGATGTAACCCAAACATAATCTTGATCAACTGAAATACCATATGCATTACTTACAGATATTGTGTCAACAACAATGTTTGTATTTTTATCTATTTTAGAAACGGTATTTGATCCAGAATTTGCCACCCAAACCCAATCTTCATCTACTGAAAGAGCATATGGAGTAATACCGACTTGAATCTCTGCTACTATAGCATTTGTAGTTCTATTTATTTTTGTGACTGTAGTTGTTGCAGAATTTGTAACCCAAATAAAATTTCCATCAGATGCTACACTCCATGGATTATAAGCCACTTCTGGATCATCCTTCACTGATATTGTGGTAATAATAGTATCCGTATTTTTATCTATTTTTGTTATTACATCAGGACCTAAACTTGCCACCCAAACATAATCTTGATCAACAACAACACCGTATGGAGAAGCATCAATGGAGATCGTGGCTACAACTGTGTTAGTATTTTTGTCAATTTTTGAAAGAGTAGCAAAAGAATCGCTTGTTACCCATACAAAATTTTCATCGACTGCGACAATATATGGGTTGAATGGGAGCACAATTTGTGCAAGAATTGAGTTTGTATTTTTATCTATTCTATACAACTTACCCTCACCTGCAACTCCTACCCATACAGAATCCAAATCAACCGAAACACCAAATGGGTAATAACCAACTGGGATTGTTGCGACTATAGTGTTCGTGGTTTTATCAATTTTATTAACACTATTTGAATCAGTATTTACAACCCAGATAAAATTGCTAACTGCAGGTGTAGTATATATAGTAGCTGTTTGTAATCTAGTAGAGAAATATTTTGGTATAAATTTTATAGAAAAAAACAGTGCCAAAAATATAATTATTGCTCCACTAAATATTATTGTTTTTTTGTTGTTTGTATAATTCATTGTATTATTATTTTAAGTACCTATATTATAATACTGATACCACATCGGTGTCAAGTTAAAAAGCCCTCGTAAAACTACACTATTTAGCCACTTGCACTGCCTCTTCAAACTGAATAGATAGAAGTCGTGATACTCCATCTGCACCCATAGTCACTCCGTAAATAACACCGGCTCGAGACATTGTCTCTCTGTTGTGAGTGATTAATATCAATTGAGAATACTTCGAAAGCTCTGCTATCATATCGCCATATCTCTTAGAATTGGCTTCATCGAGTGCAGCATCAGTCTCGTCTAGAATAATAAATGGAGGTGGATTTACCTGAGAAATTGCAAATAAAAGTGCGATAGATGTGAGAGCTCTTTCTCCTCCTGAAAGCATCATCAAACCTTTTATTTTTTTCTTGGGTAAAGAAACTTCTATTTCAAGACCCTCTTCAGATTCTTCCTCCTCAATTATCTCTTCCCCATCAGATTCTATAGATAAATCTGTATCGGCCTTCTTTCTCTTTTTCTCTTTAACAATCGAAAGTAATGCTGTTCCACCACCAAACATAGCAGAGAAAAATTGTTGAAACTGAATATTTATTTTAGCAACACCATTTCTAAATTCTGTAGCAAGCTTTTCTTCCAATTCTTTAATTAGATTTTTCAAAGATAGAGAAGACTTAATAAGATCTTCGAGCTCTCTTTCAAGGAATGAGTCTCGCTCTGTTGTTTCTTTATATTCTTTGACAACCTCATCTCCACCTGAAACACCGGCGTCTTCTAAACGTATTTTTATCTTTTCCATTACACGTCTTTTGTCTTCCTGTACTTGCCTATCAGCTTTTACTATTTGTTCAATAGTAAGCACTTTTCCTTCAGAGTCTGTAGGCCAAAAATCCTTGTATCTTAACGCTGAAATACCGGCAAGTATTGATGCCTCGTGCAATTCCCTATTAAATTCCTCATCATCATGTTTTACTCTTGTTTCTCTATTTTCTAACATACTTAATCTACCCCTGATTTCATTTTGTTCGGCAACAATTCTGAACAATGATTTTTCAGCATCCCTATTTGAATCTTTTTCCTTTTCAATATCACTCTTAAGGAAGGAATATTGTTCTGAAAGCTCCGTTTCGAGATTGTTGGCTTCTTTTAACTTGACTTCGTGACCTTTCTTTTCACTTTCAAGCTTTTTGATTTCATTCTCTAAATCGTTAATGGCTTGTTTGTCTTCATTTTCCTTATTTCTTTCAATAAAATCTTTGAGGATTTTTTTGATAGAGAAAAATATTTCTTTTATCTTTGCAAAATCATGATTTTCCATAACCTCTTCCATCTCTAGATTTATTTGCTTTGAAATATTTTCAACTTCAGATAAATTAACAGTCTTGCTAGACATTGCAGAATTCGCCTCTTCTTGTTTCTTTATCATCCTTAATAAAGATGAAATCTCTCCCTCAATACGCCCAATACTCCTCATTAGATTATCCTTCAAGATTCTTGTATCTTTCAATTTTCCTTCCACTTTTACAACCTCATCGCTTCTTGAATCTTTTGATGTAGATTTATCTAAAATCCTCTTAGCTTCAGCTAATTCCTTTTCAAGTTTATTCGAAGCTTCTAGTATTGGTTGTTTTTCATGAGCGATACTTTGTTTTTCAAATTTAATATACTCTTCTTCACGCCTAAAATAATCATGATACATCTTTGTGAGATCTTCCTTCATTTCAAACATTTTTTCAATCTTTTCTACTTGTTTTTTAAGAAAACGAATATGGGGGGCTATTTCTCTCCTTAGAGATTCAACTTGTTTTATATTTTCTTCAGTTTTTTCAAGTTTGCGAACACTTTCATCTTTTTTATTTTGATAAATCTTTAAACCCAAAGCATCTTCTATCATCTCTCTTCTTTCTCTTATATTAGAATTTAAAACCTTATCAGCTTCACCTTGAGAAATTATTTGGTGACCTGAAGCACCAATGTGGGCAGAAGAAAGGAGCTCAACTATATCCTTCAAACGAACCGTGCTACCATTTATAGAGTACTCGCTTGAGGAATCTCTGTTTACTGCTCGCTCGATAGAAACTTCATCAAAATCTATATTCAAAATTCTTTGAACATTGTTAAAAACTAATTTTACCGATGCTCGATTTGAACGAGGGGCATCTTTACCCCCATTAAAAATAAGATCCTCTGCTCTCTTTCCTCTTAGTGATTTAATGGATTGTTCGCCCAACACAAAGCTGAATGCTTCAGCTACATTTGATTTACCAGAGCCATTTGGCCCTACAATAGAAGAAATAGGTACATTAAAATCTAATGTGGACTTCTTTCCGAATGACTTAAAACCTGAAATTTCTATGCTTTTTAAATACATCCCTACGAAATAGGACGCAGACAAAATATAACTTTTGCCAAATATCCTAGATAAATTAATTTTGATAAAATTACCTCTCTTTTCTGTATATACCCGTGTCCGCTATTTCATACTGGGTACATTATTAAATATCATATCAAATTTTTTATAAATTCGGTAGTATATTGCATATGAGAAAACAACCTATTTAGGTTGTTTTCTCATACTTGATCCACCAAATGCAGTCCTCTCATTAAAAATGTTGTCTATGGTTTTCTCTATTTCATGATTTTCAGTATCAAATGCTGAATATAAATCGAATGTTAAGTCTTTAAAGTTTAATAAAATTTTTCCAGCCAAAAAATCTCGCATATCTAAATTAGATCCTTTTAATTCTTTTGTCAAATCTCCCAATTGTTGCATGGCATACTCAACAGCTTTTGAATCTTTATTTTCTTTTAATGATTCATATACATATGACATCATATTTGAAAGTTCAACAAATTTATCCATTCTTTCTTGTTGTTCTATTGATAATCCACTTTCTATTCCTTTTATTCCCTCTTCTGTCATAAATTAATCAGTTATCCAGCCTTTAGCTTTAAGTGCATTGTCAGCAGCGACTTGTTCTGCTTCCTGCTTTGATTTACCCGAACCTTCAGCAACCTTATTCTTACCCAAAAATACACCTACTGTAAAGTGTTTATCGTGATCTGGACCCTCTTCTTTCACAGTTTTATATTGAGGTGTAATAGCTTCATGATCTTGGGCTTGCTCTTGAAATTTACTCTTGGCATCGAGCCACGTCTTTTCTTCTATTATTTTCTCTATTAAATTAAAAATATTATTTGAGATAAAATACTTAGCTATTTCATATCCTTGATCTAAAAATATTGCTCCTATAAGAGCTTCGATCGCATTCGCGAGGATTATTTGTCTTGCACGCCCTGTATCTTTTGCTTCACCTTTTGAAAGTAATAAAAAATCATTTATCCCTATTTTTGATGCTGCATCAGAAAGTGTGATGGCATTTACAAGGGCAGATCTATAAGCAGTGAGCTCGCCTTCATTGTTGTCTGGGTATTTGGAATATAAATATTCTGTAACTATAAGCTCGAGGACCGCATCACCCAAAAATTCTAATCTCTCATTATGAACAAGCTCAGAATCTCTGTGCTCATTTAAATATGACCTGTGTGTAAAGGCCTGTCTTAGAATATCTTTATTTTTAAAAGTAATTCCTATAATTTTTTCGAACTTGGAAAAATCTGGCTTCATGTTATTTTTGCGAATTAACAAATTATGCGAATGTTACGAATGGCTACAAATGGGTTGAATTAATTATTCGTTTCCATTCGTATTATTCGTGCCATTTGTATATTCGTATGCTTATTTTTGTTTGCTGCTTATTATTGTAATTGCCTTAGTGATAATCGGAAGTATATCGTTGTAGAAATTGAGGTTTTGAATTTCTTGAAGTCTGAACCACTTAGCATCATCTAGTCCACCACTATCACCGAGCTTAAGTTCTTTCCTCTCAGCTCTTGCTAAAAAGTATACGACTTGTTTTCTTATCTTCCCTTCCTGTGGATGATTTGCAACATATTCATTTTTCAAAAGCTCATCTTCAATAGTGATATCAATACCCATTTCATCCTTAATTTCTCTTACGGCTCCGTCTTTTGGATCTTCGTCTGGCTTTGTCTTTCCTTTAGATAAAGTCCATTTACCAAAAATATCATGAACGAAAGCGAAATATATGTTTCCATCCTCGATACTATATACGACTGCTCCGGCAAGCTGTTTTATAGGCATTTTCTCAAATGGAATATCTCTATTTTTCTTAGAGACCTCTTCCTTACCAGGCTCACCAAGCTCTTTATAGATAGTACCCAAAACTCCATTTATAAAACCACCGCTTTTTTCTCCGCTATAAGCTTTTGCAAGCTCAATAGCTTCGTTGATTGCAACTTTTGCTGGAACTTCCTTTCTATCAGAGAACAATAATTCATAAAGACCTATTCTTAAAATATTCCTATCCGCAATAGAAATCTTGTCTATCGGCCAATCGGGGGCAGCTTTCACAATAATATTATCCAAATCTGCTTTTTTATCTATAACTCCTTTTAAAAGCGCTTCTGAAAAAGATTTCTCCGAATCACCCTCACCGAATTCTTTATTATTTCTTTCAAGTGACAATAAAGCCTCTTCTCTTGAAGAATTTCTAAAGTCCCACTCAAAGGCGGATTGAAATACTATTGATCTTGCAAGGTGCCTACTAGACATATTTTTTGTTTAGTTTTATTTAACTTCTCTGCTATTGTCGCAGAATACTTAACTGCATATATTCTATCTTAAATGAGTCCTAAAGTAAATAAATGAAAGGACGGTTTTGCTTCGCAAAACCGTCCTTTCATTTATTTAGTCAAAATTTATTTCTTACCTTTCTTAACTGTTTTTTTCTTTTCTTCCTTATTGATAATTACTTTTCCTCTGTATTTACCACAATTTGAACATGCTTGATGTCTCATCACTGGGTTATTACAATCTGGGCACTTTGTAAGTGCAAGACCTTTCAAGGCATGATGTGATCGTGTACTGCCTCTCTGGGATCTATTATGTCTCATTCGATTTACCATAGTGAAAAGAGTATAGCTTATTTTATTAAAAAAGCAAAGCTCAAATAACCCATAAATCAAATGGCTAAATCTATATAAAATCAAAAATAAAAAAGAAAGCGCCCCAGCTAAGGGGCGCCTTGTTCTTTTTTACAAAAAAGATCTCTAAATGACGAGTAGATAAAGGCTCCTCCACAAATAAGAGCGAGGATACCGAGTATACCGATTCCACCAAGAGCTGTGAGAAACGATGGCTGTTTAACTGCGCTATTTTTCATAAAAATCACCTCCCTGTGTTGAAAAATGAACTACTCCAAACAGATTAAGACTATTTTAGTAAATAGTCAATCCAGACAGATTTACTGTATAAAATACAGCGTCGCGCCTAACGGACTTACGCGACGTGATTTCGCAAAATCAAAAAAAACTTACAAAAACTCTTTCTGTGTTCAGTACATAGACCATTTTTCCTTATAGCTTCACAATGCTTTTTCGTGCCGTAACCCTTATGTATTTCAAATGAATATTTGGGATATTTTTTAGCAAGTTTGCACATGAGAGCATCTCTTGAAACTTTCGCCACTATTGATGCAAAAGCAATAGCCCTTTCTTTTTCATCTCCTTTAATAATGGTTTTTTGACTTTTATATATTTGTGGCGCCTTGAGCCCACCATCAAGTAGTACTAGACATTCTTCTGGGGTAACTTTCAATTTACCTATAGATTTTTCTAAACAATTCTTTATCGCTTTACTCAAACCAATTTTATCTATTCTTATTGCACTTTCATAACAAACAAAATAATCTATGACTCCTTCTTTTTTTATAATATTTAATTTATCAAAAATTTCCTCCCTTTTTTGCGGAGTTAATTTCTTAGAATCTTTTATTTTACCAAAAGCCTTTGAGTTAAAATTTATTGGCATTTTAAAAGCACAGACAGCGACGGGACCAGCCAAAGGACCCCTTCCTACCTCGTCTATACCCACAACAAATTTTATTTTTGGATCAACCCCGAAAGAGTTTTTTATATGTTTTTTTTTGATTTTTAAATTTGATTTCATATAAACTTTTAATTGTGTATTTAATATTATTCTCCCTTGAAAACCATGACGGGGCAAGGCTTTTTATTTTTCATAAATTAAAGTATTATTAACCCGTTAAAGTTTTTGCTGACGTTATTGAAAATGCTCTTATTTTTACTGTATTTATTAAATTAAATCTCAGTTAAAATTTAAAAGACTATTTTTATAAACAATAACATTTTTATCAGCAAAAATTTTCTCGGGTAAATCATAACATTATGTCCAAATTTACCCCAGTACCATAACCGAGCTTATAGGCTCGGTTAGCTACGGGGCAGGTTCACTTAAATACAAAATGAATACATTTATACATTTACATACGCACAGTCATTATAGCTTGTTAAATGCTTTGCCTAAATTAAAAGAGCTTGTTAAAGCAGCCAAAGACCAAGGAATGCCGGCTTTAGCACTTACAGATGCTGGTAATATGTATGGAGTAATCGAGTTTTATCAAACATGCAAGAAAAATGGCATCAAACCAATTATTGGGGTTGATTTTTATGTTGCGTCAAGAACTAGAAATGATAAACAGGGGGGAATAGATAACCGCAGAACAAGATTGGTGCTTTTAGCTAAAAATGAGACTGGTTACAAAAATCTTATCAAGCTTGTTACTGATTCTTACTTTGACGGATTTTATTATAAGCCAAGAATTGACAGAGAGCTTATTGAAAAATATTCTGAGGGACTTGTTTGTATTATGCCGCATTTTTCTGGAGAGATTTCTTACGCTTTAAAAAATGGAGATGCAGAAAAAGCAAATATTACTTTAGATTGGTATATAAAAGTTTTTGGTATAGATAATTTTTTCCTTGAAATTACACATCATCCAGAAATAGAGGGTCAGATTGAACTTAAGAATAAAATCATTGGATTATCCAAGAAAACAAATGCTCCGCTTGTGGCTGCACATGACGTTTATTATATTCTCCCTGAAGATAAAGCTGCCAGAGATACATTAGTCCAAGTAAATTCACATTCTGATTTTACAGATCGTGAACAAAAAGAAAGTGAGGATGATTTTTCTTTTATTTCTGCTGATAAAGCAGAAGAATATTTTAAAGATACACCAGAAGCCATTCTAAATACCGCCAAAATAGCAGATATGTGTAATGTAGAAATAGTGCTTGGACAAAAGGCGTGGGTTTTCCCAGACTTCAAAGTAGAAGACGGCCTAACACACGATCAAGAATTAGAAAAACTTGCATATGAAGGTATCGAAAAAAGAGGGCTTACTCGCACGAAGGAGGTTGAAGACAGAATCGAATATGAATTAAAAATAATTAGAGATAAAGGATATTCAAAATATTTTCTTGTTGTGGCAGACCTTCTAAGGTTCTCTGCTGAAAACGGAATTTATACAAACATCAGAGGATCTGTCGCTGGTTCTATTGTTACTTATCTTACTGGTATTACAAAAGTAAACCCACTTGAATATAAACTGCCTTTTGAAAGATTCCTAAATCCTGAAAGACCTTCCGCACCAGATATTGATATGGACTTCGCTGATAATAGAAGGGACGATGTTATTAATTATACAAAAGAAAAGTATGGTAAAGATAATGTCGCACAAATAGGAACATTCGGTACCATGATGGCTCGCGGAGCAGTTCGTGATGTTGCTCGCGCTATGGGTTTCCCACTTCCACTTGCTGATAAAATTGCAAAGCTTATACCCTTAGGAGCACAGGGTTTTCCTATGACTATTAAAAAGGCGATGAAAGATGTCATTGAACTAAAAGAAATGTATGAAAATAATAAAGATGCAAAGACTATTATAGACATGGCAGAAAAAATAGAGGGATGTGCAAGACATATTTCTGTGCATGCAGCTGGAGTGGTCATAGCACCAACACCACTTATAAATTATGTTCCTCTTCAATATGATCCAAAAGGAGAAGGCAAAGTTATTACTCAATATGATATGCACGCCGTGGGAGAAGATGGAGTTGGACTTTTAAAATTTGACTTTCTTGGAATTAAAAACCTTTCGATACTCGCAGAAGCGGTGCGACGTGTGAAAGCAATTGAAAATATTGATTTAGATATAGAGGCAATACCTATTGATGATAAAAAAACTTTTGAACTACTCGCTCGAGGAGAAACAACTGGACTTTTTCAACTTAATGGCCAGGGTATGACAAAATATTTGAAGGAACTAAAGCCAACAAGAATACACGATATCAATGCAATGGTTGCTCTCTATCGTCCAGGGCCACTTGAGCATATTCCAGAATATATTGATAGAAAAAACAATCCTTCAAAAGTTAAATACCTTGATCCAAGACTTAAGGATATTCTTGATCAATCTTATGGAGTTATTACCTATCAAGATGACGTTATGCTTACAGCTATAAATCTTGCTGGATATTCTTGGCTTGAAGCAGATAAACTTAGAAAAGCTATGGGAAAGAAAATCCCAGCAGAAATGGAGGCCCAAAAAGAAAAACTTTTAAAGGGTTTTATTGAACATGGTCTTACAGAACATAAAGCAAATACTCTTTGGAAATTGATAGAACCTTTTGCTGCGTATGGATTTAACAAAGCACATGCTGCAAGCTATGGACGTGTGGCATATCAGACTGCCTATATGAAAGCAAACTTCCCTGCTATTTATATGTCAGCTGTACTTACAGCAGACTCAGGCGATGTAGAAAAAATTGGAGAAATAATTGCGGACTGTAAAAAAATGGGAATTCCTGTTCTTCCTCCATCTGTTAATGAAAGCTATAGCGATTTTACTGTAGTAAAAACTTCTGGAGTATCTGTACATGAAAAAGGAGAGAGTAGAGATAAGATTCGTTTTGGACTTACAACTATTAAGAATTTTGGTGAAGAAATATCTCGCGCAATAATTGCTGAAAGAAAGAAAAATGGAAAGTTTACTTCCCTTTCAAATTTTCTTGAAAGAATTATGAATAAAAATTTGAATAAAAGATCACTTGAACCACTTATAAAAACTGGGGCTTTGGACGAATTTGCAGATCGTGGAGTAATGCTTGCTAATAGCGAAAATCTTTTAAAATATAATAAAGAAGTAAGCAAGAAAAACCAAAATCAGGATTCACTTTTTGGAATGTTCGACGGTACACCTACTGAGTCTGGTGAAAAAACACAAGAAGCATTTGTACTTGATGAAGCAGAAAAGGCGACAATGAAAGATAAGCTCGCATGGGAAAAAGAATTACTAGGTCTTTATATTTCTGGACATCCACTCGATAAATACCGAGCCACTTTGGAAAAACAGCCAATAAGTATAAAAAGAATTAAGGAAGAAACAGATGCAGTAAAAAAAGACATAGACTTGGGTAAACCAATCGGTGGAATAATAGAAGAGGTGCGGGAAATCACGACAAAGAACAACGAACCGATGGCATTTATTAAAATTGCTGATTTTACTGGCTCGATTGATGCTGTAGTCTTCCCTAAAACATACACACAATATAAAAATGCAATTATGCCAGATAAATGTATTGCAGCTATCTGTAAAGTCTCAGAAAGAAATGGCGAAATAAGCTTGATTATTGAGAGATTAAAAGTACTCGAATAGTATTTGACTTCATAAATCCAATTGTTATCATGGGTATATAGAAATTGTTGTGGCTACTAACCACACTACCCTAATCCGATTACGGACGGGCACGGAAAACAGTTTCTGCAAAATGAGTATAAAGTCGGGTGGAACCGCGATTAGAATCGCCCCGATAAAAAACGATTTTTCGTTTTTTATCGAGGTGATTTTATTTTTATAAGTAATAAATAATTTAAAAAAATGGAAGAAAAAGTAAAACAAATAAGACACTCGCTTGCTCACCTTTTGGGAGCATCGGTATTAGAACTTTGGCCAGACACAAAGCTTGCCATAGGTCCTGCAATTGATAATGGTTTTTACTATGATTTTGATTTCTCTACACCTGTTACAGATAAAGATCTTGGAAAAATCGAGCAGAAAATGCGTGAATTATTGAAAAAGTGGAAAGGCTTTGAAAAAACAGACGTTACTCAAAAAGAAGCTGAGAAAACTTTTCCTAATAATCCATACAAGCTTGAGCTTATAAAAGAACACGCCGATAAGGGCGATAAACTCACCACATACAAATCTGGAGACTTTTTAGATTTCTGTGCTGGAGGCCATGTGGAAGATATTAAAGAAATAAAAAAAGATGCTTTCAAACTAGATAGAGTAGCTGGTGCATATTGGCGTGGAGATGAGAAAAATAAAATGCTTACACGTGTTTATGGCTTAGCATTTAATACAAAAGAAGAGCTAGAAGCTTATGAGAAACAAATGGCAGAGGCTGAAAAGAGAGATCATAGGAAAATTGGAAAAGAACTTGATCTCTTTACATTTTCTCCCCTTGTCGGTCCTGGCCTTCCACTTTGGACTCCAAAAGGAACGATACTTAGAAATAAGCTCAATGACTTTGTATGGGAACTTAGAAAAAAGAAAGGATATGAGCAGGTCACTATTCCTCATATGACTAAAAAAGAACTTTATGAAATTTCTGGTCATTGGGAAAAATTTGCTGATGGTCTTTTCAAAATAAAAACTCGTGAAGGAAAGGAATATGCTCTTAAGCCTATGAACTGTCCACATCACACACAGATTTTTAATCATATTCAACATAGCTATAGAGATATGCCCCAGAGATATGCTGAGACTACAATGGTATATCGTGACGAACAGTCTGGTGAGCTTGGTGGTCTTACAAGAGTATTATCTATAACACAAGACGATGCTCACGTATTTTGCAGACACAATCAAATCAGAGATGAGTTTTATGCAATATGGGATGTTATAGATACTTTCTATAAAACTTTTGATTTCAAATTGAAAGTAAGACTCTCATTCCATGACCCAAAAACTTTTGAGAAATATCTTGGTACAAAAGAAATTTGGAAAAATGCAGAAGAAACACTTGAATCAATAGCAAAAGAAAAAGGTGCTGACTACTTTATTGGCTTAGGTGAAGCTGCTATGTATGGTCCAAAAATAGATTTTATTGCAAAAGATTCTATTGGCCGTGAACACCAAGTAGCTACTGTACAGCTTGATATGAATCTTCCAGAAAGATTTGACCTTTACTGTATCAATGAGAAAAATGAACATGAAAGGATTGTGATGCTGCACTGTGCAATCATGGGCTCTATTGAAAGATTTTCTGCAGTGCTTATAGAACACTTATCTGGAAACTTCCCTCTTTGGCTTGCTCCAGTACAAATAAAAATAGTGCCGATAAGAGAAAATCATAATGAACATGCAATGAAAATTGCAGAAGAATTAAAAGCTCTAGATTTTAGAGTAAATTGTGATACCGGCTCCGGAAATATGGGAGGAAAGGTGCGAGATGCAAAAAATAATAAAATTCCTTACACAATAATCATTGGAGATAAAGATATTGAAGCCAAAAAGATATCTGTGGAATCAAGAGATGGTGGCCAGCTCGGACAGATGAATCTGAAGGAGTTTATTGAGAAAATTAAAAAAGAGAAAGAGAGTAGAAAATAAATTCAAATGGCAAGGTTGAACCTTGCCATTTGAATTTATTGTTGTTTCCACATTTGCTCAGTTTCTCTTTGTTGCTCGGATAATTTTTTACTGTCAATTATTCTCTCCCTCATCATTTTGATAAAATCATCCTCTTCTCTAGTCATTGATACTTCTAACTCAGGAGGGTGCTCACTTCTTGCAATATTATTATCACGTAAATAATCTATATAATTACGTTTTCCTTGCTCAACAATAGCCTCAGAATGTAACGTGTCCATTTTTGTCTCATCCCTATATTTTTTTAATAGATAAATTTCATCATTATTTAACTTCATATTTTTTATTATTAATTAATAAATCTTCGGTAAGTATAACCCCCCCCCCGCATGGAATGTCAACAAAACCCCCAATTACGCCATGGCGTAATTGGGGGTTTGTATTTACTTTAAGACTTTATAAACTTGATGGACTTTTGACTAGTTTATGTCTGTTCTAGACATAAACTCGGACTCCACAACATATCTATCAGATTTTGAACCGAAGTTGTCACAAGTAGAAAGAGTGAGCATTTCACTTTTAGTATTAAACTCTACAAGAGCTTTATCGGCACTTACCAACTTTACAGTTGTGACCTTGTAAACATAATCATATTTATCAGAATATACATGGATAAAATCATCCTTTTTTAATTTCTCTATACCATTAAAGGTTTTATAAGCTTGATTATTTACAATCTTAAAACCCGTACTATGACCAAACACAAAAATATTTCCTCCACCATCTAAAAGCCCAGAACCTGGATATCTCACAGCACCCATAGAAAGATAATCATTTAAAACATCTCCACTTGTAGTAGCTGGATTGTATATCTGTGCATCAACACCAATATTTGGAATCTTTATACTAAGTGGAAGATTCCCAACTCTATTTCCTTTAGATTCTTTTACGGGTGCTCTACCTATCATATATTTAAAGGATTCAGGAACTAAACCAAAAAGATAAAGGGTGGAAAAAGTGAGTGTCAAAATAATAAAGAGATTAACAAAAAAATATATTTTGTTTTCTGTTATTGTGCTTATAATCCCTTGCTTTTTTTGATTTTCAGTCATAATATAGCTCATATAGTATCAACTTGACATTAAAAGTCAAGTAGTGTACAATAGTCAAGCATTAAATAAGCCAATAAATACACATTTTTATGGAAAATCAACCAAAGACAAATAAAGAGAAATTCATTGAAGCATTCTATGCAGGCTTAATGCCCGCAGCGATTGTTCTTATTGTATTACTTATGCTTTGGATTCCTTTTAAACTTGTTCCTATGGGAATAGGTAGCGGTTCAAAATTTGTAGCCACTACCCTTTCATCTTTGTTAGTCGAAGATGAACAGACCCCTTCTGCAGTTTCAGAAAATACTGATAAATCAAAAAATAGCGAGTCTACAAACAAAAATACAACTTATGTACCTGTACAGAAAGTTTACTCTGGTAAATCAGACTTGGAAGTAACACTTGTTAGCACAGGTATTATAGACCCTGCTTCAAAGCAGTTTATTCAGACAAACTATGCTGGATACAATGATGAAGTAGCGATAAGATTTATAGTGAAAAATATTGGAACAAATGTTTCTGGTGCATGGAAGCTTAGAATAAATACCCCATCAAGAACAACTCCGTATTATGATTCTGATAATCAGATTTCTATTAAACCTGGAGATAAGATTATTTTTACTACCAGCTTTGATAGTCCAGTAGCTATAGGTATTAATACTGCTTATATTACAGCTGACCCACTAAATGAAGTTGATGAATCATTAGAAACAAATAATTTGCTTTCTGTTCCACTTAAGATAGAGGGTACATATTATACTTATAATAATAACTATAATTACGGAACAAATACTCCAGTACCAAGCCTTCCTTATGGATCTCTATATACTTGGACAAATATTAATGTAAATTGTTATGCAGGTTCACAAACAGCATACATGGGTAATGTAGTTATGTGGTACGCTACTGTTTCTGGAGGAAATGGATACTATTCATACACATGGACTGGATCAGACCAGCTTTATTCAAATGAAAGTAATGTAGGTAAAATATATTACTCTTCAGGAACAAAAGTTGCTACAGTAACAGTAAGCTCTGGTGGCCAATCAGTAACCAGACAATGTAGTGTGGGGATATACTAAATTTAGTCTAAAGTTTAAAGTCTATAAAGTAAATACAAAAGAGGGGTTTCGCAAAGCGAAACCCCTCTTTTGTTCTATTTTTATTTATCTTTCGACTTTATGGACCTTACAGACTTTAGACTTATTTAGATATCTATATTCGCCAACTTTGCATTTGATTGTATGAATGCTTTTCTTGATGGAACATCCGTTCCCATAAGCATATCAAATATTTTATCGGCATCTGCTGCATCATTTATAGTAACTCTCTTCATCATTCTTCTTGTAGGATCCATTGTTGTCTCCCAAAGCTCGTCTGCATTCATTTCTCCCAAACCTTTATATCTTTGAACTGAAACCTTAGGGGCTTTTTTATTATCTATTTGTTCACCCTCTACAGATTCTACTTCCGCTGTCTCCTCTTCGGCTACCTCGCTATCAGAAATTTTAGATTTTTTAAAAAATGCAGCTTTTTCTTCTTCGGTGTAAAAATAATTAATATCTTTTCCTATTTTAACTTTATAAAGTGGTGGCTGAGCAATACAGATATGTCCTCCATCTATGAGTGGCTTGAAATATCTATAAAACAAAGTAAGAAGAAGTGTTCGTATGTGAGCTCCATCAACGTCGGCATCTGTTGCGATAATTATTTTGTGATATCTCAACTTTTCAATATCAAATGTATCTCCAATAGCTGCGCCGAGTGCCACGACAAGATTTTTAATCTGTTCTGAATCGAGCATCTTATCAAGTCTTGCTCTTTCCACATTTAAAATCTTACCTCGAAGTGGAAGTATCGCCTGTGTTTTTCTATCGCGTCCCATTTTTGCTGTACCTCCTGCAGAATCTCCCTCCACTATAATAAGCTCCGATTCTGAAGCATCTTTACTTTGGCAATCTGCCAATTTTCCTGGAAGTGTCATTCCCTCTAGGGCTCCTTTTCTAAGTATTGAATCCTTAGCTGCTTTAGCTGCTTTTCGCGCCTTTAAGGCCAAAATTACCTTAGAAATAATGGATCTGGCATCATCTGGGTTTTCCTCAAGAAAGGCTCCAAAAGAGTCACCAAAGACCTCTTCTACTGCTCCACGGGCCTCTACAGAACCGAGCTTGGCTTTAGTCTGTCCTTCAAACTGTATTTCGCGTATCTTTACGGAGACAACCACGGTCAAACCTTCGAGTACATCGTCTCCAGTAAAGTTGTCTTCGCTTTCCTTCGTAAGATTATTTTTCCTAGCATAGGTATTAAGCGATCTTGTAAGAGACGTTTTAAAACCTGTAAGATGTGTTCCTCCTTCCGGTGTCTCAATATCGTTTGCAAAAGACATAATTCTAGAAGAAATATCATCTGCATATTGTAAAGAAATTTCTACTGACTCAACGCCTGTCGCTTTTTTCTCAATATAAAAAACATTTTTATGTATTGGCTTTTGAAATTGATTGTAAAACTTTACTAGAGACAAAAGTCCTCCTTCAAAACAAAATGATTGCGATGGGGCTTCTACTCCTAATTCTGAAAAATAAAATATTTCTTTATCTGGGAATTTTTCTGTGACTCCTCTTGCGTCTATAGCACTAATCCTTAAACCTTTTACGAGATACGCTTGTTGTCTCATGTGAGAAACAAGTCTATTGAAATCAAAAACGATTCCCTCCTTAAAAATTTCTGTATCCGGCTCAAAGCTAACTACAGTTCCTGTATTATTCGATTTGCCAATCTTTTTTACTGAAGCTTTTACTTTTCCTCTTGAGTACTCTTGCATGTAAGCTGAACCTTCTTTATGAACTATTACTTTCATATAAGTAGAAAGTGCATTTACAACAGATGCTCCCACTCCGTGAAGTCCTCCAGAAACTTTATACCCTGTATCCTCTCCTCCAAACTTTCCTCCTGCGTGGAGCGTTGTCATAATAGTCTCAAGTGCAGAAACTTTTGTCTGTTTGTGAATATCTATTGGAATACCTCTTCCATTATCTGTAACTCTCACTCTGTTTCCTGGCAATAAAACAACTTCGATACGATTTGCAAAACCACCCATCGCCTCGTCGCGTGAGTTGTCAAAAATTTCTGTTATAAGATGGTGTAAGCCATCAGGACCAGTGGTCCCAATATACATACCTGGGCGTCTTCTAACTGGCTCTAGACCCTCAAGAACTTGAATGGAACTAGCATCATATTGACCTTCTTTTCTTGCTACTTTTTTGGATTTTTCTTGCCCGTTCAAATTTTTTGTCATAATAATATTTATTGATCAACTTAACTTATATTTACTGTGATTTAACGTTATTTTACACCAGATTAGCTTCAAAAAACTTGTTCGGGTGAATCATAAATTAAAAAAGCTTATAGCTATTTGTACCTAAATTATAGCAAATTTAATGTATAAAAGAAAGCCAAAATTTATAATTATTATCAACAAAATATGTATATTTAGAGTCATATTTTTGATAAATTACAAACATAATAAGGGACAATTGTAAATAAAAATAAGCTCCGAATAATATCCAGAACTTATTTTTATTTTACAAGTTAATCCAATCCTACAAACTCAAGTTGAAATTAATAATCCCATTATTCACATCCAAGACTTGTGTATGAGTAACTTCAGTATAGGTAGCATCATCATTCTTCTTGTCTATTGAGATAGAATATCTACCTTTAGGTACAAGAGCATAGTAATCACCGAATTTGTCTGCGATTTTCTTTGTCATAGGTGTGGTCTCTCCTTCTCTATATATCTTTACTATAGCGAATGATAAAGGAGCACCTGTGTTTGATTCTGTTAGTGTACCTGACTTCTTTGTCTTCCATACTGTATGGTTGAAGATATAAGCTAGGATGTAGAATCCGGCTATGATTGCATTGTATGGTGCAGGGGCAAGTAATACAGCTACAAGTGATACTAGAGCACCTAGAGCAAAGAGGATATTTGATATCTTGGCCCATACTATGTCTTTAGTCTTCATAAAGGTGTTTACATCCATCTTGGTCTTGGCAAATTCATTCCAATCAAATGAGAGTGAGTCCATAGGGATATTCTTGGTGATTGTTTCTCCTTCTGTGAGTACGGTGATTTCTTCACCAAAGTATAGATCATTGTAAACTTCATCGAGTGATCTTCCTGACATCTTCATTGATGGTGATATGTAGTTTGTTTTCTTTACTTCAATCTTATATTTACCTGGTAGTGGTAGGAAACCATATCTTCCGTCTATGTCTGTAATAGAACCTGCGACTTCTTTACCGGTCTCTATGTTTATAAGAGATACATATACAGGATCAAGAGGTCTCTTTGTTATAGAGTCATAT
>ERZ1292623.1879-Hain-H51-01um-R1-1879-length-19557-cov-8_pt1 | contig 19557 bp, 21 predicted proteins | sample MGYA00564398_ERZ1292623 | MGnify/ENA primary metagenome ERZ1292623 (study PRJEB36523, sample SAMEA6512633) | groundwater metagenome | collected 2019-01-07 | study: AquaDiva: Metagenomics assemblies of 32 groundwater samples | reverse complement strand
ATAAACGGCACAAGAAAGATGCCTACCAGTATGACTTTTCTTAAAATATCGTTAATTTTCATAAAGAAAGTATGATTGTAACACATGGAATAACTGCGAGCGATACAAATACTTGCATAATGCGCGATTATATGTGTATAATGCGTGCATATCCATACGAAAAGGGATCCGAAAGGTGTTGGTGCCTTAGGAGCCCTTTTCTTTTTTACGCCACTCTATATGGGTTTTAATGTTATCAATGTAGTCAAATAATTCAGACCCTAGTGTTTTATACAAAGAAGAGGCAAATGTCTTGTTGGGAAAAAGTAATTTCTTAAACCTATCTTTTTTAACTAAATAATCCACCAACTTTTTATAATCGCCATCTCCGGAAACTAAAACAATTTTATTGAAGTTTTTATTATCGACAAGATTTTTCATTGTTTCAAAAACAATATCGGTATCTACATTACCTTTCTTTTTGGCTATCAAGTTTGAGCTGTGTTCTTTAAATAAAACAATAAATCCTGCTTTCTGGAGATTATTATATAATTCCTGTTGTTCTTCTGATACATAACCCAAAAAATAGTATGCTTCAGTTACATGGTACTTGTCTTTTAAGTAGACTCTAAATTTATTGTGGTCAATCTTCCAATCATTCTGCGTCGTTCCCAGATGTAGATTTTGTCCATCTATAAATGCAAGATTATTTTCTTTAGGTGTTCTCATTGTCTATGTAAGTATAACTAAATTACTCGGAGGCCATGATTTCCAAAAACGCCGCGAGCGACATTCTGCATTGCTTCGGTTATCGCTTCAAGATGTAGCCCTACTTGTTTTTTAGAATCAAAGTCCATAAATTTTTTGCCCTTGGGTGAAGCGATCTTGACTCAGTAACAACTTTTTTTAGCAAATTCCTATCATAAAATTTCCACAGCCATTTGACTTCCTTGTCGTTACCCAATTCCAAAACTCGCTCAATGATATATTGAGCGAGTTTTTTCGGGTCTATTTTCTTTGGGTCAGTATCCCAAAATAATGACTGTCTGAATTCCATAATATAAATTATACCATAATTCGGTAACGTTTTCATGCTCACAAACGCCCCAACTGAAGCGAGTAATCATGAAAACTTTAAGCGATGCGGGGGGTTATATATCATGTAAAACAAAAACAATTGCGTGCTAGAAACAAAACCTAAAATCAATTAGAATGATTCAAACGTGTCCCGTTAGAGATGCCCTAGTTTATTTTCTAACAGGTGGTCGTAAAAACACACAAGTGCTAAATAAGCTTATAAATATAAATTATGATGTGCCCCGGTGTTATCGGGGCTATCTCTAAACAGGATGGAAAAAATAAAAATGCAAGCGCACGGGTTTTTGCGCTGGAGCGAGAAATATTTCAAAACCGATATGGTCTATCTCGCCAAGGGCGGTTTTTGGCTCACATTGGGATATGGTGGTCAGATCATAAGTGGTCTTATTCTTACCATAGCGCTTGCTAATCTCATCTCGAAAGAAGCATACGGAACATATCAATTTGTTATATCAGTGGGTGCAATTATTGGCGGATTCACCCTTTCAGGTATGGGTACCGCCCTTATGCGTACAGTTGCACGTGGTTCTAAGGGTACTTTACAGTACGCATTTAAAACTCAACTTACGTGGAGCGTCGGTGCCGTACTCGCTGGGGGAATGCTCGCGCTCTATTATTTTTTAAATAACAATGTAGAACTTGCAATAGCATTTCTCGTGATTGGTGCTTGTGTGCCATTCCTTTCTGGGTTCAGTCTGTATCGTCCATATCTTGAAGGAATGGGGTTTTTCCGCGAGAGCACTATGCTCGGAATATGGCGTAGACCATTGCCAGTTATATCAGTCCTTTTCGCTTTACTACTGACTAATGATCCCATTGTTCTGGTCCTTACGTATTTTTTGTCTCAAACTATTTCTATCGGTCTTTTGTATCGGCTTATTGTACGTAGATATCCTGAATCTTCAGAACCAAACCAAGAATTACTGACATATAGTAAACACCTTAGTGTCATGGGGATAGTAGGTATCGTTGCTAACAATGTGGATAAAATGCTTGTCTTTCACTTTTTAGGAGCAGCGCCGGTTGCAATCTATACCCTCGCACAGCTTCCTTCTACACATATTCTTAAAATGTTTAGTCTTGCCGGAAATCTTGTTTTCAAAAAGTTTGCGCGACGTGATCTAAGTACTTTAAAAGAGATGATTGCTCATAAGATTGGCGTATTTTCAATCGCAACGATCGCGGTTGTTTCTGTGTATATCGTTGCGGCCCCATATATATTCAAGTTTGTTTTCCCGGCATATCAAGAAGCGGTGCTCCTGTCACAGATATTAATCTTAGCAGTACTTCTAAAACCATTCATGCTCTATACACAGGTATTCGCGTCTCATGGATTAAAGCGTGCCCAATATTTCATACAGATTAGTACCACTATCATCAAATTATCTTTACTGCTTGTTCTTCTTCCGATATACGGTTTATGGGGAGCGGTATGGACAACTCTTATTGCAAGTTTATATTGGGGCATTATCGCGGCAATTCTCTTTTACAGCAAAAAAATATCGGATCCACAAAACTAAACTTGTGTGGTTAATTATATCCCTCAAGCGACATCAGTCGTTTTTGGGGGTATACAAAATCTTTTTTGGGAATCGCAATCACGTATATATGAGGCGCGATCAAATTAAATACGGAATCAATAATCGTATTCTTTACATAAAAAGGCCTTGCTTGTATAACCAACCATCCAGCCGCTTTTACTGTTTCGATTAAAGTATTCCTTGTAAAAAAATTTACATGCGATACGGCGTACGCTCCCCTGAATTTCTTAAAATAAGTTAACCAAGAAAAATAAGGTATGACAGGAACACCAAGAATAAGGATTCCATCTTGACTTGAGTGGTCCCTCATTCTCATTAAAAATGAATGTGGTGCATTTAAGTGTTCAAAAAAATTATTCGCCCATATCGCATCGAATGTCTTATGTAATGAAAAATCTGAGTCTTCTACGTTTTTTAGTACAACATTAAGCCCATGGTCTCGCGCAATTTCTACGTGGTCTGCGATAATAGTCACGCCGACACTCCCCTCTCCAAAATGTCGCAAGTAATATCCTTCTGAACAACCGACATCAAGAACCGCTTTCGTACCCAACGAAAAGATATGTTTTATATTAGAAAAAGTTACCGATCTGGAAACTCTTTCTGCTTGATTGTTTGTAATACGCGGATACGACATGAATATGTGCAGACTAACACTTTTTGATTGCTTTGATAAACATTCTATGTCCACTTAAACCAATATTTTTAGGCATCCGTTCCGCCACAAAGCCATTCCCATGCAAAATATCTATAATCTCCTCTTCACTATATGTGGTGAAACCATTTGTGTTGCGAACTGATCTATAATCTGAAAATAAGGTCGCGACAATCCCTGTAATGGCGTCAAAAAAGAAACCGTGCCGAAACCCAGCTTTTAGCAAGTCTATGACGTCGGCAAACATTGAAAGTCCTTTGGGGACTATATCGCCAAGTAATAATACTCCGTTTGGTACGAGGATTGCTTGTAGTTGCGGCAAAATCTCTTGAAATTTATCAGCGGAAATATATTGGAGAACAGAAAAAATAAGTATGATGTCAACACTTTCCCTTGCTTGTGATGTAAAATCTTTCGCTGTAAGTACTCGGATGTTTTGCTCATTAGAAAATCGTGCGGAAATACGCTCTTGGACATAGGGGGTAGGATCATACAACAACACTTCTATGTCTTGGTTGCGCAATGTTGGTGACGCAAGCGCATCACCACACCCCCAATCAAGTAATACTAGTGGACGATGTGCGGGCAACATCTCAAGTGTCCCTCGACTAAGCACTTTGTAATAGACATCCATGTGTCGCGGAGAAACATATATACGATGCTTTTTATTCCAAAATTCTTGCCATGTAGCAATCATATGATTGTATATATATTACTCGCGAAAAATAAAAAAACGAAACACGAAAAAATTCCATAGGGCAATAAGCGCAAGGAGTATGAACTGGGCAAACATGTACCACATTCCAAAGTATTCAACCAATATATACAGTCCCACGATATCAAATGCAATACAGAGTATGTTATTTAATACATACCACGCGAATTCTTTATTGACTCGATCAAGAGATCTGTGGGAGAACGTCCAAAACTTTTGAAGTGTGAAACTAACAAGAGTAGCGACGAGATAAGCGATAACCGCTGAAAAAATATACCAAAATCCAAAAAATCTTGTCAGAATATACAGAAACCCAAGATTGGTTCCCGTTGCAATGCCACCCGCAACGATAAAACGTAGTATTTCAAGGGTCCGTGACCTTGCGTAGGAAAACGTGTCGCTTAAAAAAGAGCCGAGCAACACTGCAAATTTTGAATTCTGCAAAAGATCTTTTTCGTATGTGCGCCATAGCGAGTAATGCCAGGCAACGTCGCCGCGCCACTCTGTGAGTTCCCCCTCGCCTGCGCACCCCGGATGAAAACCAATTTCAACGCTATCTCCTCCTCTTCTTTCCACTTCACCAAGTGCACTCGCCACAGAATCAAAATTTGCATGACCGCTCATAAGTGTGCCTATGAAAAAATCTGTACGTGGTAGATTATTTTTAATGTATTTTTTAGCAATAATTCGAGAAAAAAAATTCAATACGAAATGTCTTCCCAACCCAAAAACAGAATATGCGCGTAATGATGTCGTTGCCCAAAAAAACGGCTCATAAGGAAGGCGTATCAATTCAAAACCATATTGCTTATGCAATTGAAAAATTTCTGAAAAAACAATTGGGATAACGTGTACGTGTTGGTGTCCGTCTATTCCGATCGACGCATTACTAACATGCGCGCGTATGCGTTGGATCTGAGCAGTAAGTTCATTTTTTATTTCTGTGGCAATCAGTCGGCGTTTATTCGGTAATGCAAAGAATGTTCGCACTAACAGCGAAAATGGGGAATGTTTAAAATTACCTCGAGAATCAACGAGGTGTGGAATATCTTTTGGTTTTGAAAGTGCCTTTCCCTCCGTAAGATTCAAATGAATAGAGAGTGATAATCTACCCGAACGTTTTTGCCACTCTCCTAAAGCATACTCAACGGCATATCCATTTGGAATAATACTCACACGTGTGAGTGATCCATTATCAAAACATTGTAAAACGGTGTCCGTTGCGCTGCGCGTCAACCCAAAATCATCTGCGGTCACTATAACTTTTTTAGACATAGATGAGTCTTATGTATTCCTCGATGAAGTTGTGTGAGATTGTTTTTTTCGAATCACGAACAACGGTCTGTTGAGTGTTTCATGATGTATTTTTGCAATATATACAGACGTGAGTCCAATTGATACAAGAAGTATTCCATTAAGAAAAAGAGTCATGACCGCCAACATTGCTGTCGCGGGTATTTCTAGAACCATCGGGTCGCCAAGTATTATTTGTTCTACAAGAATAAAAAGTCCTAATCCTCCGGCAAATACAGTGATAAAAAATCCAAGATATCCAGCGATACGAAGTGGCAACATACTGTGAGAAATAACCGCGGAGAAACCAAGAGCGATTAATTTTCTGTAGCCGTAACGCGTTTCTCCGGAATGTCGTTTCTGCGCGTTAAAATAAACGTACGCGCGTGTAAACCCGAGCCAGTCAATAAGTCCGCGCGTTATTCTGCCGTGTTCCGTAAAATGTTTAAATTCTTCAACTACGGTGCGGTCTAAAAGTCTAAAATCTGTCGCTCCAGAGACGGTGGGAACATCGCTTATTTTCTGCATGATATATGAGAAAACTTTAGAACCAATCCTCCGTATCAATCCTTCGTCTGGATTTTTCTTACGTACGCCAATAACCACATCCGCTCCGCGCTGCCACTCTGTAATAAAATCTTTTATAACTGCCGGGGGGTGTTGTAAATCAGCGTCAATCAATATCACTGCATCACTGTCGGTCTCTGTTATGCCCGCAGAAAGCGCTGCCTCTTTTCCAAAATTGCGAGACAACTGGATACAGCGCACATTGGGGTCTCCCTCCATGAGAAGATTGATCTGCTTGAGACTAATATCCGTACTCCCGTCGTCTATAAAAAGAAGTTTGCATTGATACTCTCCTCCAAGTTCAGAAAATACAGCCGTAATATGCTTGTACAGAGGGGATATATTCCCCGCCTCGTTAAATACAGGTACCAGCACTGTTATAGATTTGCTCATCAGTCTCAAGATTATACCAAACGATACCTAATTTGGTACTACACTCATTTCTTGACGTTTATAATAATGTGTTTTGTTGTTGTAATGATCTCCCGATCCTTAAACGCATCAAACGCAATATATTTCGATGTTCTCGGTAAGATAACGAAATCCGCCTCGACATTATTTGCAAAATTTATAATATCTCGAGGATCGCCATCTTTTAGGGCATTCCGCTGCGCGAGAAATCGGTCATACCAATCAACAACATCCGCACGTGTGAGTTGTTGATATGCTGCACCTTCTTCAAGGGTCACATACAAGTCCGCTTTGCAATAATAACGGAATGCGAAATTATTACTAATGATCTGACTGGAAGTGGTCCAACCGATTTTCTCGAGAACATGACATGTCTCGCGATATTCATTCGCCGTTGTGTCATTTTGTATACCTGAAAACATTTGCGGAATGTATGCTTTCTCAAAATTTTTATACCCAAATGTAAATTGTGCAATCTCAAACGCGAACGAGGAACTCAAAATACCGATGGCAACAAGAAACGTAATCGCAACTTTTTTAAAACGCCAATTGCTTTCGAGATACCACTGCCAGAGAATAAACACCATTGGAACAAGAGATATAAAAAGACCGAGATAATAAAACTTTGAAATCCTGCTCCACTGTTGAAAAATATATGGCGCATTCGCATGCTCCATAAAATAAAGGTTGAGTCCCGGTAAAAGAATGGTTAAGGTGAGTGCGCTCACGGAGGTCGTGAGCCCCCACACTAAGATGCTTTTTGCATGTGGAAATTGATATTTGATACGAAGCGCTTGCAATGAGGGAATCGTGTAAAAAATAATCAACGCAACAATAAAGAAGGTACTTACTATTGCCATATGTCGAAACCAATCAAGAGACGCTTCTGGAAATTCCCAAGCGTTCCGAAATACAATTGCTTGTACATATAGGGCAGACGAAACTCCTTCATCCGCTATTCCTCTTCCAAGACGTTCAAACACCTCAATGAAAAAATATGATCCTGCAAGAACAAATGTGACACCGGAGATAGCGATATCGCGGAGAATTTTTACCCATGGCGTGCGCTCAAGTGCATAGGTAACTGCACATGCAATGAGCGAAATAAATGCAAAGAGTGTAATTGTAACTGGGTGCAAAAATATGAAGATCCCAAAGATACCGAATATTGGCCACAGCGACTTGCGCTCTATCATACGATGAACCAGCAAACCGGCACCAATGAGAAATAGCGGTACAGCACTCGCTCTTCCAATAGACTCCCGAAATGTGAATACTCCGAATATTTCAGTTCCTGCGGAAAACCTCGGCATAAGGGTAATTACTGAAAGAAGAAGTGCGGGTATCCATGGGAGGAAAAGAAGGCGAAACAGCGCATAGGCACCTAAGCCGGTTGCGATTACTAACACAAAAAGAAAGATAGATTTAAATACATAATACCCCAATGATTCATACCACCAGAGCATGATCTTCGGATAGAGATATGGCCCATCATCATATCCCTGAAGCATATATGCATCAGGTAAATCTCCATCCCGCACCTGTAATGCGCCGGTTAAATATACGAGTTCATCACCACTTGAAATGTACGGTGCCGACAAACTCACAAAAAGACCAAGTGCGGCAATAAATAAAAATGTTCCAACTATTATAAAATTTTTAAGAGATATGCTCACTGTGTTAAATAATATTATATAGTGGCAAGGTACTTATGTAGAGTCTCAATACTTTCTTGAGGTGAAGATGTAGTTTTCTCTGGGATATGCCATATCGGAATATTCCTGTCATCTAAACATGAACGTACTTTTATTGTATTGTTCGTGACTGCTGATTCCCATCTTTTTAGCTGTTCCTCTCCCTTTCTTACTCGTGGGTGTAATCCCGCGTGAGCGTTATGAAAACGATGAAAATCTCCACTGGTCGTGATACAAATAACGTCCGGTAAGACAATACGATGAATCCACCTGCCCATTTCCTCTTTTTCAAGCGAAACCGAAGAAAGAACGCAGATTGCGTGAACTAAACCTTCATCTATTACAATAGTTCTTGAGTGGGTCATGAGCACGGCTTTTTGAAATTTTGCGCACGCACGTACGGCTAAATGGAATGAATACCAAAATAATCCTCGCATATGATAACGAAAAACAAACATGAGAAGCCAAAAAAACGAACGTGGATGGTTGCATATAAATAAAATTCCATACCAAATTTCTGGTAGTCGATTATACATATCAAGGACTACGAGAACCGCCTCGTCTACATAACGTTCGGTGTATACTCGAGCAAGAGTGCTTTTTCCTCCCCCGGGAACTCCACAAAATTCAATAATCATAATAGTTATGGATTCCTAAAATAATATCCTGCGTTATCCCGTGTTTTAAAGTCAGCGCGTATATTATTACCGGAAAGGTACTCATCTACTGCCTTCTTGCACCCTTCCCATTTGCCGTAGTCGTCAATCACTATATACCCACCTTTTGAAACTTTCGGGTAAAATGTTTCAAGACATATCTTTACTGATTCATACCAGTCAGCGTCGATGTGTAAAAGAGCAATCTGTCTAATTTTCTGCGTTTCGCGCGGGAGAGTGTTTTCAAACCAACCTTTGGTTATATGAAGACGTTGGTTGGGAAAATCTATACTTTGAAAAATTTCTTTCACTTTTTCAATACTGCCTTCACACCACCCATTGTGATAATTTTCACGCTCATATACACCGTCATCCTCGGTGGGGAGCGGTAGTCCTTCAAAAGAATCAAAAAGCCAGATATGGCGAACTTTATTAGACACCTGCGGCGCTGCCATCATCGCTGCACTTCCACCATTATAAACTCCGCATTCTACTATGTCCCCTTCAACACGCCTGGAATTAATTTTTTGAGAAAGTTCATAAAGTACTCTTAAGCGGGGAGGTCTGACCATGGTATATTCTGGCCGAACCATACGAACTAAAAAAAGTGTGTGAATCCAATTGATCGGATGTATAAACGAGGCTGTTTGTAAGATATCAAGGAATAGCCGGAGCATATATACATATATGCTCCGCGTAGCATCCCAAACAAATGGTGGAATATTTTCTTTCAGTAGTGCCATCATAACATGAATACTCGTATTATCGTAATTATATATATTTTTGAGATTTATTCAATCTTAATTTGATTTTGCGTAAGGGGAAATTTAGATATATGTTTTCTCATACAATTTGTACCCTGAAGTCTCTTGGCTCTTCAAATATAGTCAAGAGTGGTCCTTGTTTTTTTTATATACATATCTATACTTAACACATTATGAAAGAAATTTTGGTAACGGGCGGAGCCGGATATATAGGATCAAATGTAGTTAATTTGCTTATTAAAAAAAAATATAAGGTGATAATAGTTGATAATCTTTCGACGGGGCACCGAAAACTTATTCACCGGCGGGCATCTTTTTACAAAGTAAATATTTTAAACACAAAGGAGTTAGAAAATATTTTTAATACACATAAAATTGATACTGTAATTCACCTAGCGGGGTTAAGTATAATTGGCGAATCTGCTAAAAAACCGGCAGTGTATTTCAAAAATAATGTAACTGGGAGTACGAATCTTTTGAAGGTGATGAAAAAAATGGGTGCAAAAAAAATTATCTTCTCGTCATCCGCTTCGGTCTATGGGAAACCTAGGTATATCCCCTTGGATGAAAGTCATCCTGTAAGACCAATATCATTTTACGGGAAAACAAAGGCTGTGTTTGAGAAAAAACTTAAGAATTTTAGTGCGCGGCATGGAATTAGATACCTTTCACTAAGATACTTCAATGCCAGTGGAAGCTCTAATGGTTACGGGGAAATCCACATCCCAGAGACCCACCTCATCCCTTCAGCAATAAAGCGCCTACGAAAAAACGAGAAGATTACTATATTCGGCAACGAGTACCCCACAAGGGACGGCACTTGTATTAGAGATTATGTACACGTTGCAGACATCGCGAGAGCTCACGTCCTTGGTATTAAATATCTAGATAGCCAAAGGAGTAGATCTGGGGCAATGAATTTAGGGTCAGGAAGAGGATATTCAGTAAAACAGATAGTGACCCTGTGCAGTAGGGTATCAAAAAAAACTTTAAAAATTAAAATTGCACCAAGAAGAAAGGGTGATCCTTCGGTTCTTATTGCAAGCTATAAAAAAGCAAAGAAGGAGTTGGGGTGGAGTCCCAGAAGATCGATTCATCAGATAATAAAAAGTGCGTGGGAATTTGAACAAAAATTATATGCTGAACAAATAGTCACTTAGACTGTATAACAAGCATGATTTCCTTTCGTGCTCTTATGAGCTGGTATGTATAATTACTTGGAAGTAGTGATAATGTTATTTTCCAAATTGGAATATAGATATCACGAATGTCTTCTACCACAAAATAACCACTTGGTTTTAAAAGTTTCAGAGCAAAATTAAGAGTGTTCAGATTAGCCCATGGCGTATGCAAGCCGTCATCAATGATTAGGTCGAACGTGGGTAATTGTACGGCAAGATCATTCAGTGATTCCAGGTTTGTTTGATCTACAAAATATGTTTTTATCCTATTCTCGGTAAAAAGAATATCCTTATCTATATCAGCCCCGTAAACATCGAAGTACTGCCCCCATTCGCGGAATGCTCTTAGAGAAGCGCCGGGGACTCCCTTACCTCTCATACTTGACGGCAAATTCGGATTATTAGTCCCCAGTCCTATCTCTAGTATATTTAACGGCAAACCTCTTTTGCCTTTCAAAATAGAGGCGTACAGCAAATGATAGTTGTGTTTGGTAGATTTGTCAGAACCATGAGAGGTGAAAAGTTCTCCCAAATTTTCGCAATCCTTGTCTTCAGAAATATTTTTAACAATTTCTTTTAATTCTAAAATTTTTGTTTCTCTGGAAAGATTGGACAATGCTGACAGTATCCCTTTTTGATTATCGTTTTCTTTCTTAATTTCTCCGGCTCTTACGTCGGTTAAAAGATAGTACAGATGATTCAAAATCATAATCGGGTTATGTATCATTTTGGAAAAATTTTTAAATATTTTGTTCATACTATTTGTTTGTTTATAGACCATTTTCTCCCATTGTTCGTAATGAGTATCTAATATATCTCGGTTCCGTTAAAAAACTACTTTGGAAGTTTACTCAACTCTGCCTCTATCTTTCTTAAAAATCCCTCGGGAATTTCCATTTTCCAATCTAGTTTATGCACTGGTGATATGTTACTCCAAATTATGCTAAAGCACTCGTCCTTATCCCCGCGGGTATTCTTAAGACAACGCTGTGCGGCATATGGACCATCTGCGCTGACTTTCGGCGTTTGAGACCATACCTCTCGCACCTTTGGGACAAGCGTTAGTATATACTCAAAAAGATAGTGGAACCAAAAATATCGTTCTGGTTTTTTTGCAAATTTCCAGTATGAATCAACATATTTCCCCCAGTACTTAGTAAGAAAATTGTTTTTCTCCGAAGCTATGAACCAGCTTGCAATTGTTGTTTTTGGTTTACTAAAAGCAAAAAAACCACTTTGCATTAAACTTGGAAGCCAGGTGGATAGCGGAGAGCTACAAAACGTCGTTGCGTCAGTCCACACACCTCCGTATTTTGATAAAAGTTTTATTCTCACCACATCTGAGTATGCGGCATACGTAATATTTTCTCCAGTTATATGTTTTTCAGTCTTAATATATTTTGAAATAGTATCGTCACTAAGTAAAACCACTTTCCATTCTGGATTATAAATAATCCATGAATCTCGGCATAGTTGGACAAGACGTGGTGCAACGTCCCACCCTTGCGCCCAAAAAATCCAAATTTTCTTTGGTACAACTTTTGGGGGTGTATTTGTCTTCTGTGGGTGAAGTTTTGTATTACAAATCATTCTCACTATTTTCCGTAGAACTTTAGTGGGTCCCAACGTCGGGTGCTTTAGCTCACAAAAAACCAGAAAACTGTAATACCATAACAATTCTTTTAATGCACCGTGGAAAATCATGGGTACATGATACCCTAAAAATGAAGCCGATAAAACTTTTTGATTGTTATTCTTCTAAGGTTACTATGGTTGATAAAAAGCTGTATCTGCTACATAATGACCGCATCAAATTATAAATTATGATCAAAACATCAAAGATTCTGGTGACCGACCCAATCCACCCCGATGCTATCTTGAGGTTGACACAAGAGGGTTTTGAGGTTGTTGAATTGCCGGAAGAAAAGAAGGGACAATTGCCTGATCTTATTGAGCCCTACCATGCGCTCATTTGTCGTACAAGCACAGTTTTAGACACCCCCACACTTTCTCGTGCGACTAATCTTACTTGTATCGCCCTTGCTTCAACTGGGTTTGATCGTATTGATATGGAAGAGGCGACACGAAGAAATGTTTCAGTTCTGGGACTCCCCTCCTACAATATTGATATAGATCCTGAACGAGACGGGAATTTCGTCTCAACTGCTGAACATGCGATACTTTTGATACTCGCTTCTCTTGGTGATTTTTATCACGCGTGCCAAAGCATGAAAGAGGGTCGTTGGGAAAAAAAATTCTTAGTCGGACACGAGCTTGCACATAAAACCGTGGGTTTGCTTGGGCTTGGTCGTATTGCTACTTTAGTTGCACGTCGCCTTTCATCCTTCCGTGTAAAGATTATTTCATATGATCCGTATGTCTCAAAAGAAAAAGCGGAAAAACTTGAAGTAGAATTAGTATCAGAAGACGATCTCTACCGCCAATCAGATATCATTAGTATTCATGTCCCAAGAACAAAAGAGACGGAGGGGATGGTGAATGCAGAAAAATTTGCACTTATGAAAGATGGGGTGTTTATTGTAAATACGGCACGTGCCGCAATTATGGATGAGAAAGCGCTTATCAACGCTCTACGGAACAAAAAAGTATGCCGTGCTTCAATTGATGTGTTCCACGATGAGCCAAATAAGATCAACAGCAATCTTGTAAAACTACCGAACGTTATCGCGACGCCACATATCGGTGGCTCGACCCATGAAGCATGGCGGCGTATATCATTGTCTGCCGCGGACAATATTATTTCCTTTTTCCAAGGCAATATACGAAATAAATTAAACCAGTAATAGCGATGAAAGCAATCATACTCGCGGCAGGGGCTTCAACCCGTCTTTACCCTCTTACACTTTCAAAACCAAAGGCTCTTCTTCCTATTGCGGGAAGGACGATTCTTGACCAACAAATAGAAAGTCTGATTGCGGCCCATATTGATGAAGTGATTCTTGTTATGGGGTATAAAAAAGAAATGATCAGAGAACATCTGATACATAAAAATTATCCTATAAAAATTACATATGTGGAAAATGACAACTACGCACATACCGGTCCGATCATCGGCGGTTTATCCCTTGTGCAAGAGCATTTACATGAACCCATTATATTTTCACATTGCGATGTATTATTTGGAGTAGATGCCATTACCAGACTTATCTCTGATCCGCACGAATCCGCCGTGCTATATAGAAAAGGAGACTGGGATGCTGAGGCAGGAAAAATAATCGTTGAAGACAAAACAGGTCGCGTACAAGAACTCGGCAAACATATTGAAAAAGAGCGGGCAACTGGTGAATATCTTCAGATCGCTAAGTTCAGTAAGAATTTTGGCGAACACCTTATTTCTGTATTGGATGAAAGAATTCAAACAAAGCGCGACGGGTATACAATAGACGCATTCAACGATGTGGTTAAGGACACATCCATCATAGTCACAGGTATTCTTTTTGATGAACTTATTATGGAAATCGATACTCCGGAAGATTATGCTCTCGCACAAAAAATGTGGGACAAAAGATAATGAAAAAAGGTATGCGCGAAAAATTATTTAAATTCTTTAACGACCATATGCATACTTTTTCGCATCTTTTCCCGCGTTCGCAACATGTGTGGGTTTTCATTGGTTGGCACGTCGGTCACGATATGGAAATATTCGCAGATAATTCGAAATACCTGTTTTTACACACCGCACACAACCACCCTGAAATAAAGGCGGTGTGGCTTGCTAAAGACCGGAGGTTCGCAGTACTTTTGCGATCGCGCGGGTATATCTCCTACTATCAACATAGTGTACTTGGTATATGGTATGCATTACGTGCAGGAACAACAATTATAGACGCGTATCTACAGCCGGAGAATTTTCGCTTCGCAGGAAAAACAAGATTAGTGCAGTTGTTGCATGGCAAGGGAATGAAAAAAGGTGGCTATACACAAACACCATTGTGCAGGCAGGATTATATATTCAGTCCTTCTCCGTTTGTCAGTGAGATGCTACCTGCAACATTCGTGCAACATAGCCCTATTATTATTTCTGGGTATCCCCGCACGGATATGTTTTTCAAAAATATCGCGGATAGCGATATCGGCGTTCATGAACCGACAAAAATGCTTTTGGAAAATAGCCCGTATAAAAAACGATTCTTATACGCCCCAACTTTCCGGCGAGGAGAAAAGGTTCTTGATATTGAAACTATATTAAATCTCTCATTGTTATCATCTTGGCTCTCTACACGTGAATACCTGCTCGTATTAAGCCTGCATCCAAAATATCGCGATCAAGCACGCAATGTCTCATATCCAAACGTGCATTTTGTAGAAGATTCAGACGTATACCCTATTCTCCACTTCTTTGATGTCTTGATTACCGACTATTCATCCATATTTACGGACTTTTTACTCCTGGATAAGCCTATTATCTTTTACCCATACGACCTTGAAGAATATAAGAAAAAAGAAGGATTGTCGTTTGATAACTACGATGAATTCACCCCTGGGCCAAAAGTATATACCCAAGAAACATTAAGGGGGGCAATTGAAAAGGTGTGTATAAAAGATAAATACTCAGTCGATCGCAAACGGGTTCGTACTTTATATCACGCGTATCAAGACGGGAGGTCATGTGAAAGAGTTATGAAATCTCTCGCCCTAGAAAAATCAGGATCGTAAACACTCAAGGAAAAGGTGTTCATATTCTTTCCCGTATCTTTCCAAACTATACATATTCGCCGTCGCCTCTCCTTCTTTTTTAAATACATCAAGTTCCTCTTGCGTCAAATTTGCAACCTTATTCATCTTCTTGGCAATATCAATCTCGTTGTCTTCAACAAAAAAACCATTGATTCCGTCTTTCAAATACTCAACGATACCGGCAACTTTAGTGGAAATTAGTGGCATGCCGAAAGCTAATCCTTCCATGGCCGCGATACAAAATCCTTCATGACGCGAGGTCATTATAAAAAAATTACTTATAGTATAAAATCGGTGGGTATCTTTTCTTTCCCCCGTAAAAATAACCTTTCCTTCCAAATGAAGGTTCGAAACCTGTTTTTCAAGCAGAGGCAGTAATTCTCCGTCTCCCACAATAACAAGTCGACAATCATCTCTCGTTGCAACTAAACGCGCAAAAGAATTTATCATGAGTTCGTGATTTTTCTGTTTTGTCACTCTAGAGATAGTGAGAAATAATTTGTTTTGAGGAAGTAGTCCAAACTCTTTTCGTATCTCTTCTCTTTGTGAGCCGAAAATCTCTTTTGCCTTCTTCACCGCATCTATATCCACCCCGTTATAAATCACGGTAAACGTACCTCTGTTGATCCTCTCTGTTTCTGATAAATAATCGGCGACCATTTGAGAATCAACAACTGTAGTATATGTTAATGGCGCCAAAATTCTATTTAAAAAAACTTGTAATCTTGTCTTTTTAATATTTGTGTTGTGCTCGGCAGTAATAATCTTATATCTAAAAAATGGCTTGAGAACTCTAAAGATTGTGTTACTGAAAAAAAGGCTCGACTTAACAATGTCCGGACTGACTTGTTTGAGTATTTTTACAACATGAAACCATTCTTTGATATCCCACAAATCCTTGAAGTGCAATTTGAAAACCTTAACATCACTTGGAACAAGATTATAAAAATCTCCTTTATCGGGAAATTGCATAAGAACTATAAGGTGGAGATCAAAAATATTTTTATCCAGAAGCTGCAATTGATCTATGACCAACCTTTGCGCACCAGCCATTGCTAAATCATTCGCGGCGATAACTACCTTAATCTTGTGTTTGCCGTTTGATTCCATCATTATTTAATTATAGTCCAGTAAGATATTCTTTAAGCCCTTGGTCAAATGAATATTGTGGTTCCCATCCTATCTGTAGTAGGCGTGAACCGTCAACCTGATATTTAATATCCATACCCGAGCGGTGCCCTTCGTGTGTTTTAACTTTTTTACCAATTATTCCCTCTGATTTAGCAATCAGATTATTTACGGTTAATCCGTCTCCTAATGTAATGTTATATACTCCCAATCCTTTCTCCAAAATAAGATCGATGGCGGGGGCTATATTCTTTACATAGATATATTCACGATACCCGATTCCCCCATTGTGGAGTGGGATGGAATACCCCTCTTCAATGCTTTTTTTTATTTGTGGCAAGATCTTGCGCGTGTCCTGTCTGGGGCCGAATGCGTTGCACATACGCGTCTCAACTATCCTGCCTTTTAACTCTGGGTAGGTATTCTCATAAGCGGTGCGCATAAGCGAACCAAACGCTTTTGAGCAAGAGTACGGACTCCTAGGAAGAAGGATCTCATCTTCCTTCATTGGGTGATCACACTCCCCGTACACCTCATCTGTTCCAACGTACATAAATTTCTTAAGATTGGGGAGAGCGCGACACGCTTCATACGCGTGTGCGCATCCGAGCATATTTTTTTTAAATGTACGGTATGGCTCACGGATTGAATAGTCTACATCAGTAATAGCAGCTGCATGGATAATATAGTCCGGATTTTCACGAATCATAATATCTACAACCTTTGGGTTTGCCATGTGCGCGTTGTAATGTGTAAAAGATCCGTCAATAATATCTGGATTACTTCCTTCAGAAAGGTTGTCTATAACAATAACCCTCCACCCTTTCTTAACAAAATATTCAGTAACGTGCGAAAAAATAAACCCAAGTCCTCCTGTTATCAAAATAGAAGGACGGTTGTCCGCCTTGGGAATACTATGCAATCTGTTGAATATATTTTTAAGTTTAGAAAACATTTTTAAATCTTAATAATAATTGTTTCTATTTCTGTGTGCGGAATATGTAGACATAGCTCTCCGTTGCGTAGGTTTCCAAGAACGGAATAGTGATTATCCCCTGCGACCATGTCGTCATTTTGTGTAAAAAATCGAATAGAAAACGCATTATTGTGTATGAAGCTTTCCACCGTATCACTGCAGGATATATCTTCTCAATAACCAGTCCTGCCTTAATCGCTAAATGTTGCATATCACGTCTGGACACCTGGTCACTGTGAAGCGTTTTATGCTGTACTGACGATGAGGTCACTAAGTCTGCATTCTTGGTGATAATAACGATACGTCCATCGCGCGTCAACAGATCACGCATTTTCTCAAGCGCCCCTTCTTTGTCTTCAAAATATTCAAAACACCTAATTGCGACTATAAGATCATTGTCAGCGGGAGGATGTGAAGTTAAGAAATCAGAGTGTTCAAACGTTATATTTCGCAATGAAGAAAATCTCTCTTTTGCGCGCGAGAGCATTTCTCCAGACTGCTCAACAAGATGTATAGCCCCCGATACCGTTTCCTTGATTAAACTGGTCCATACTCCGTCCCCGGGGCCTATTTCAATCACCTTTTTATACTGCCGTCCAGACAACGCGCTCCGTATCGCCCGAGCAGTTTGCTGATATTCAAATTCTTTTACTACAGAAGAGTGCCATCTCTCATCCGTATACGAACCACCAATATTTGCTACCTGGGTATCGTAATATCTCTCAACATATACATTGTCTAGTTTTTTATTCATAATCAAGATTTTATTATTTTGGCAAGGCGGCCGGTGAGTAAAGCAAGGTTATTTCGGGAAACAAGCATATCGGTTTTTTTTATTACTCCTTCACATTCGGATGGGGAAAGCGCAAGTAATACGGCGAGTTTTCGAGCAAGGTCAGATGCATCGTTTTCTGCGAATGAAAGACGCGGGTCCCGTATTTCGCGCGCGAAATCCTTGCTTGCCGCAAGCACGATACATCCGGATGCCGCCGCCTCAAAAAGCATTTTATCATACATGCCGCTTGCGCCAAGATTTACGAATATCTCGTGTGTGCTGAACACTTCAATTCCTCTATGATACGGAATGCCCGGATAAAATGAAACCTTACCATCTAGCGCAAGTTCTCGCACTCGTGTCTTGAGTGCCTCCGTATATGCAACATGTTTCGGCAATGGGGTTCCGTAGAGTGATGCAGTGAAATCTACCCCCATACGTTGCATTTCGCCCAATGCCTCTAAAAGAATATCGGGGTGTTTCGACGGCGACATGCGCGCGTAAAATAGAATTGATTTTGGCTTCCGTGCAATATGTTCAAGGGGGTGAAAAAGATCGGTGTCCACTCCCACTGGCATTATAACTGTCTTTTTAAATCGTGCGGTGTAAGAATGTACTGAAGTGCAAAATACCTTAGTAGAAAGTATCACGGCTAAATTCGTAAGCCATGTCCCCGCATAATGATTGCGCCACATATATATGCGCTTCCCAAGAAACTTCCACAAAGGTCCCGCGAGGAGAACGTATTCCTGATTCATATGCACGAATACTGCGTCATACTCTTTTCGTAAACTCCATGCAAGCGAGAAAAAATTTTTGATATAACGAAATTGGGAATATCCTTTCTCTTTCCCGAGAGAATGTACTGACACATTCTCCGGTAATGTGTATACGCCCCCTTTCAAACAAATAACATGTATATGCTCATGGTGCGGAGCGAGCATCTCTATCCATCGGTGAAAAAACCCGAGATATAAATCATCCTTGTCAACTACTTGTGTGAGGATTAATAATTTCATTTTGTTAATGCGCGGGAAGATCGTATTCCCCCTTTTGCAAGCAAATTACAATTACTAATTCGCAATATTTCGAAAATTCCTCCACCCATCGATGGAAAAAACCCAAAACATCGTCATTTTGGTCAATTTTTTGAGTTATAATCAGAAGGTTCATGAGCCAAATTATTTTAGCAAATTAAGGCATTTTTGCCATGATTCGCTATAGTTTTTCAGATATTCGCTTTTGTTCGGTTCAGTAAGCGAAGCTGGCAGATTCCATGGCGATTTTTCGCTTTTATTAACGGACAAATTATTTATGATGCCGTCCGCGATACAAATGACATCCCCCACCGGGCAAATTGAGATTGTAGCGCCGCTTTTTTGAAGCTCTGGGGCTATGCCGACATCAGTTGTAACTATCGGGCAGC
>ERZ1292623.1878-Hain-H51-01um-R1-1878-length-19557-cov-9_pt1 | contig 19557 bp, 26 predicted proteins | sample MGYA00564398_ERZ1292623 | MGnify/ENA primary metagenome ERZ1292623 (study PRJEB36523, sample SAMEA6512633) | groundwater metagenome | collected 2019-01-07 | study: AquaDiva: Metagenomics assemblies of 32 groundwater samples | reverse complement strand
TTATACTTGACAATACACACAAATAACAGCTAAATACGAAAAGTTACCAAAATTAAACAGGTGGTGAATGTTCCTCTGCAAGAAAACTCTGGGGATATTTCTGCTTTGCCTACTGTCAACTTTCAGCGGAGCCTATGGCTACGCCAAACTGGAGAAGCCTGTAAGCCTCTGGCTCCTCCGCCTGGCGGCAGGGGGCGAACGCCCGGTTGTGCATGTGGCGGACGGAGACACAATCCGGGTGTCCATGCGTTTCGGCAAAGACCGATCCATCCGTCTGCTTGGGATAGACACCCCGGAAACTGTAGACCCCAGAAGACCAGGTGGCTGTTTCGGCCAGGAAGCATCGGCCAAAACTAAGGAGGTCATGTCCGGTAAATCCGTCCGTCTAGAGTTTGATGATTCCGCCGATACTCTAGACGACCACGGCCGACTCATCGCCTATGTGTGGCTGCCGGATGGGAAGATGCTCAACCGATTGCTGATTGATAGCGGCTACGCCTTCGAGTATACCTACCGCAGACCGTACTCCCTCCAGAAAGATTTCCGAGGCGCGGAAGCGGTGGCCAAAGTCAAAAAGGTTGGACTTTGGGGAGTCTGCGGGCCGAATCCAAAAAGGAAAAATCCGTAGAAACGGGAACCGCCCGGCTGGTCAAAGACCAGCCGGGCGGTATTTACTTTCAGACCCTCAAAAAACTAGGAAAGGTGGGCGGAAACCAGCTTGGTCATTTCAAACATGTTGACCATATCCTTACCTCCAAAGACCTTCTTCAAAGCGGCGTCCGCATTGATGTTCCTCTTGTTGACCTTGTCCTGGAGATTATTCTTCTTGATGTACACCCAAATGGCCTTAACCACTTCCGAGCGGGGCATCGGGCCTTTGCCGACGACAGCCGCCAAATCGGCGCTGACATTAAGGGGCTTCATAAATGCGGAGTTCGCTTTCGCCATAAGAATTATATTAATTAGTACAAAACTGCTATTACCCCCCTATTGTAGAGCAAGTACCCCCCTATAGCGCAAGGGGTAAGAGAATATCCTAAAAATTTGACAATGGGGGGAGCCTGTTGAAATATGAATCAAGTAGCTTGATATTCGTTCCTTACAAAAACGCCCTAAGGAGGGAAAAATGGCTCAAACAAGAGCTAAAAACGTACATGATTGGCGAAAAATCCTGCGCCAAGCGATTGCTACCGCCACCCTCATTGCCGTGGGACTTCTCGCCAATGCGGCCAACTCCGCGCCAGACCACGGGGCGGAGAGATACATGCAGGACCTTCTGGATCGGCTATCCGCGAACTCGGAGAGGACGCAGGAGGAAATGCAGGCCTTCATCCGGAGAATGGTACGCCACGAGTTCAACTGGACGCTCGTGGTTAGCGTCGCCTTAACCCCAAACGCGCCCACCGCGGAGCATTACCGGAAGCTCGGACCATGGCTCATCGACCACCTCTCCGGCCGGCCCATTCTGGATTACATGGTAGGTCGGGTTTTTCGGAACTGCTCGGTTACAGAAAGCGACAAGGATCGGGAAGGCCTCTCCGTCTGGGCCCGTTGCCAAACGAAGGAGAAAAACATAAGCCGCGAGGAAGAAGAAATACGCGGAGAGACCAGAGAGATCCGGCTACGATTCCAGTTGAAAAAACTCCATGACACGTACCAGATAACAGACCTAGAGACGGAGGCGAGAGATTTTTCGCTACTCCGGTTCTCTCTGTCCGCCTTAAGAGAAACCACCGCGTTGAGAGAACACGGCGTCCGACAGATAGCCAGAAGAAGGGAGGAGGCGCGGGATGAATAAGAAAAGATCGGAAGAAAAACACGCTCTACGCCGCCTCAAGGAGCGGTACGGGTTAGAACTGACTCTGGACGACCTGGAGACGATGATCAAAAGAATCCGCCAACCGGAACATCACCGCCACAAAGGCAAAGCGGTCTTCGTGGGCAAAGAGTCCGGAGCTAGATCCAGATTCTTTGTTTGGCATCGGGATGTGTGGTTCCCGGTAATCTACAACAAAAATACCGGCACCATAACCACAGTTCTGCCAAAGGGAGCCTTCGGGCTGGAACCTTGGCCAATTCAAAAACCAATCCAAAAAGTTGGAACCTGAAGCCAGGACACGCAATATACAATTTATGTGTCCTGGCTATATTTTTTGGGTCTTTTTATACTCCCCCGCCAACACCAAATCCCCTGTCCAGTCTTCCGCCTATACAATTGAGAATCATTTCCTTGAAATGTTTGGGGTGGGGTACGAAATGAATTATGAAATCCTCCTCGTCTCCGGCAGTTTCCACCCTGATGGAACCAAAATCTATAAGAGTGCTGATGACGCCTTCAACTTCGGCAGTTACATCCTGAATACGCTCTAACCGTAGATTACCCACGGCGCGACTGAAAAACCCTCTTTGGTCTATGGTAATAAGCCGTTTGTTGGTCAGGACCCAAGAATCCAAATAATAATCACTGGTCAAACCGAAAAGTTTGGTCCAACAAAGTATGCCCCACCCAAAGAAAAAGAATTCGTAATACATTTCAGGCAAAACAAAACCGGTCGCCACCGAAGCGTACCGGTATATGGCCAGAGGCAGAACAAAAGAAATAAAGACTACCGCAACTTTAGCTAGATAAAGAAGCCAGTGACGACGCACAGTCATGATGATGGTTTCGCCTTGTTCCAGGTTTATGCTCATACGGATATAAAAGTGGCTAGAGCAGTAATCAGAGTAAAGGAAACAAAACAATAAAGACCCGCCCCGACAAAGACTATTATGTTTTTAGGGCCGAAGCGGAACCAGTGATAAAAAAGGACTAAAGTGTATAAAACAACCCAAATCAGGAGCGCCAGAAAAAGTGCCTGAAAAATCAGATGTTCGGAAAGGCCGATAGCGGAAAGAGAAAAAGACGGCGAAGCAAGCGGGGGTAGAGATAAAGAAGAAAGGGATGATTCCGAATCCATAATCAAAGCATAACAAAAAGTGCCAGAAATGAAGAGCCCCGCACTTTCTGATCGTGAAAGTGCGGGGCCAAATTTATCTGCTGGTTCAGCTACCGGCAACGGCAATGCCGGCCAATTTACGGGCGACTCTGTCGGCCTTTTCCTTTTCATTCTTCGGCTGGTAGGACATGTCGCAATGTTCCAAGCAGTACGGCCGGCTGGGCTCCGCTTTCTTCTCGCAGTAGTGAAAGTCGCTTTCACCTGGGTGTCCGATAGGCCAGCGACAGGAGCTTTCCTTCAGATTCTCCATACCACCATTCCTGGGAGTAGGCGTCTTCGGTCTTGAAGAAATAAGTCCTAGACGGTTGATTTTGCCGATAACGGCGTTCTTCGTGGTGTTCCCCAAGCGCCTGGCTATCTGCGAGGCAGATAAGCCTTCCGCCCATAAACTCTTGAGTCTGGCTACTCGTTCATCTGTCCAGCCCCGATTGTCCTGTTTCATGTCGCGCTCCTCCTTTGAGTTATCTCGCTTAAGGCAGACCTATAGCGGTCCCCCGCGCGAGGCTTCTGGGCCAGAATGAGAAACCACAGACGCCCGAGAGGCGCAGTAGGAAGTAACCTAGTACCCGTTCCCGTTCGCGGCCACTTCCACACCCCCGTGAGAACAGGAGCGCGTCTTGGGCCGACACGGCACGAAAGCCCTAGACGGTCAACCTTGCCGATAATCGCGTTCTTGGTAGTGCCAAGTTGATTGGCGATCCGCGAAGCGGAAAAACCTTCCGCCCACAACCTGCGCAAATCGGCGACGCGCGCCTCCGTCCAGCCCGTAGTCATTGTCATTGCTTGTCCCCTTTTTGTCTGAATAATTTAAGAGTAGAGCTAGAACTTTATACTAACCATTTTCTATCACACGGCCCAAAGGATTGATAGGTGTAAAAACTTTAGAAAACACGCCGCCCAGAAATCAACTCTCTCACTCGTTCTAACATTCTTGAGAATGTTAGAACGAAAATCTTATTCCGAGTCTTAGGAACTTCCGTGCTATATTTTCTGTATGCGTGGATTTATAGATTTTTTAAGAGGCCAGGGAGTAGTCGGTTTTGCCACTGGCTTCATTTTGGGCGGAGCGGTTTCTGCTCTGGTCACTTCTTTCATCACCAACATTGTGAATCCTCTCCTCTCCGTTATCCTCGGCGCGGCTAAAAACTTGGAGCAGTATTCCTTGCACGCCGGACCCATAGAGGTTTTCTGGGGAAAATTCATCGCCGCTCTCATTAATTTTTTGATTTTGGCAGCCGTGGTTTATTACGGATTTAAAATACTGGGATTAGATAGACTGGATAAAAAGAGGGATTAGAGTTGCCCTAAATAAGGATGTAGAGTAGCCTCTGATAAGAAAACTCCGGAAGAGGTCGTCATGAAATGGGCACTAATGCTCGCGGTCTCCACCGTGCTTGCGCTACTGCTGAGCCCGGGCCAGTTTGAGAGTTCAGTGGTTTTAAACTACGCCTATTCAAAATTCTCCGCCCAATCCAATTCGGAAGAAAAACCGAACAAAGAGCTGCGCATAAACATCCAGGCCTCCGCCGGCTGCGGTCTTCTCCTCAAAAACAAAAAGGAACCGGGAACGGAGTGGCGGCCGGACGAATGGTATGCCACGGTAGAAAAAGCCGAAAAGGCCTACAAACGGCCGGAGTGGCAATTTTCCCTGGAAAATCATCCGGAACTACTCCCGGAAATAGAGTGCAAGATCTAACAGCGGGGCAAAGCTTTGCCCCGCTGTTTCCCGTTTTAGGAAACGGGAGACTTGGCCGACTCAAAAACCGAAACGAATTTCTGAAAATTTTTACCGATCAGGGCCGACGCCGCGGCGGCGTCGGCACGGCCCTCTTTCCACTCTTTTAGCGGAGAGGCAAAAATAGTTCTACCGACCGCAAACCCGACCACCTCCCTAAATTTGGCCCCAACCGATAGCCAGCGAGCCACATGTTCTCCGTTCTCCCCCCTGCCTAGAATCACCACTTTAGCTTCCGGCGTTTCCTCCCGTACATTTTCTAGAACCCGCGCCAAATCATTTTCCTCATCAAAGCCCTCCAGCTTCCATATGTCCGGCAAAATACCATCCCGTGCCAATTCTCGTACCGCAACTCCAGTCAATGAAGCTCTTGGCGACCCGTCAAAAGCCGTGTCCTCTTTGTCTAGAGGTGGTACTAAAAGTTCCAAAAGAAAAGGGTGTCCCTCTTCGGAACAAAATTCCGCCAAATCCTTAAGACGCCCCCGGCTCCTCGAATTCGCCTCCTTATCCCCCTCCGGGTTATAGCGGAGCAGGGCTTTAACAAAATCCGGCTGAAACTTTTCTATATGCTCTGGAAAAGCTTCCTTGTATTCAAAATGAAACTCGTCTTCTCCGGATTTTTCCACCGGAATTATGCGTCTAATTCCCTCTTTAACCGCGCTTTTCAAAACATCCGTCCCATACTCCTCGTCCACCAAAATCGCACAGTCGTTAACAGCAACTCCGGAAGCCACTGCCAGACGAAACCCTTCGTAAATTATTCTCTTACTCTCCTTTATACCCTCAGGCGACGCTTCTTCGGCCTCACCCGCCAAAAATTTGCGAAAATAATTCCTATGGTCAAAAGGTAGTATATAGATCTTTTCCACCAAGAAAGCATAGCACGCCTCTAGCTCACACCTTCTCCATTTTTCATTATAACATTATATATAATGTTATAATGAAAAAGATTATCTATTCCGGTATTCTTGAGAATATGAGAATAGATCTGGTCGGGACTTGGGTTCTGACGGGTGTGGTGAATTTGGAGTAAACCCCGTTAGAGAACTCACGCGGGGCCTATCTGCGTAGGGAGACGCACAGACAGACATTCTCTAACGGGGTAAAATGATAAGTATGAAAAAAACATTCTGGGTTGTCGGCTCTATCGTAGCCCTTGCCGCGCTCGGCTTCGCCTATTACGCCATCTCTCCCCTATTCCGCGTGGTTGAGATGCATGACCCCCTACCGGCTGCTCAAAATCAAAAAGATGATGGAGAAGAAATTGCCACTTCTGCCGCCGAGACTTTGCCTTCTCCCAACGGAACCGCACCCGTTATTGGCACCCTGGGACATCCGGCAGAGGGTACTGCGCGTGTTATTTCCGCAGACGGCAAAAAATATCTGCGTTACGAGAATTTCAAAACCATCAACGGTCCGGACATTTATGTTTATTTGAGCAAGGATTTAGAAGCCAAAGAATTTATCAGTCTGGGGAAAGTAAAAGCTACGGTTGGCGATATAAATTACGAACTACCAGAGGGGGTGGATTTGCAAGAATACCCCTACGCCCTGACTTGGTGTAAAGCTTTTAGAGTCCTCTTCAACTCCGCCAAAATCTACTAACTAAATCCCTACACAACAACACTATAACATTATATATAATGTTATAGTGTTGTTGGAAACAAAAACCGCCCCGTTAAGGGGCGGTTTTTGTTTGCCTAATTCCCGAGGGGCGTTAACCCCGAGGGATTAGAAAGACCTAGGAGGTCTCTCGGCAAGCGGTCGGGCAACGTTGACAGTGATTTTGCGGCCGTCGAAGTCTTGTCCATCGAACATGTCGATGGCCTTCTGGGCGTCCGCATCCTCCATTTCAACGAAGCCGAAACCGCGAGATCGGCCGGTCATCTTGTCCATGATTACAGAAGCGGAGACCACCGAGCCAGCTTTAGAAAAGCCGTCGCGGAGGGTCGCGTCCGTAGTCTGGTAAGGAAGACCACCGACATAGAGTTTCGTAGCCATTGTTTGGAACGAGTCTGGTAACTTGCTGTAGAGCGACCGTCTTTGAAGCCGAAACAATGGTGCCGAACTCCGTTTAAAGAGGGGCAAAGCCACCTACCTGCGCCTGTGAGACTTTATCTACTAGCATGGGAAGTATACCACCTTTCGGTAAAAATTGCAAGCCCAAATAACCAAGTTACAAAAACCCTATATTTCTCCACATATAGCCGATAAATCATGGGTTATTTTGCTACAATTCCTTGGTAGAGTTTGTCTCGGTTATTTTTTGCATGCTCCAGTTCCACCTGAACCAAAAAACTAAAATAATTCTCGGGTTTGCCAGCCTAAGCTTCTTAATTCTTGGTCTTGCGTGGTCCCAGATTGAGAGCCCTCCCTCCCTATCAGAATCCAAGCTTCAAAAACCTTCGGCTGAAGCGTTAGCGGATGCCAAAACTTCTTCAAGTGAAGAGCTTTTGGCTAAAAGTTACTTACTCTTCTATGGCGCTTGTCAAAGTCTGCAAACTGCCGTCGCCAATAGCAATTACAAATCTGTAGAAACGGCGGCGGCGGCAGAAAATGCTATTAGATTTTCTTCCGAAGCCAACGCCTATGTAGCCGCCCTCTTAAACAAATTAACCAAACAGCAAAGTAAAACTGCCTTAGAGGAGACTGACAAGACCGATGAAATTAAAGCTATCCTGACCATAGGAACCGCCGCCGACCGTTGCCGCCAATTGGCGCAGTCGGTGGCGGAAGTTTCGCGCAGTTCGGAGAAATTCAATACCGGGATAGCGGGCCAAATTGTCACCTCTCTCGGAATTTCCCAAAAAGTAGTTCAGGATTCTTCTGGCGTAAGCAAGGTCGCCTACTCAGCCAATTTAAACTCTCTTGGCGGACTGGGAGCAATAGGTACGCTTGCTACCGGCTGGCTATCCCTGCCGATTCTCGGTAATTCGACCGGTTCGCAATTGGACGCTTCAACCGTAGCGGAAGCTGTTTTTATACCTGACTCCGGAGTTCAATTTTCTTTCGTCTCTCCGCCTGAAAATAACTCCGTCTCTAATACAGACACCAATACCAATTCAAATACCGCTACTGATTCCGGCTATGATTACGGCACTTTTTCCAAAGCTAGCACGGAACCCTCTGGCTCCCCGACTTCCTGTGCGCCCAATTCCGGCAACTTCTGCGCTTCCCCGCCCAACTCCTGCGGGCTCATCAATCCAGGAAGAATAAGCTGTGCCGGTATTTGCACCGCCATCATTCCTCCGGAAAATGTCTGCACTGCCCCGACTCTAATTGTTTCCAAAGAAACTATTTACATAAAACCGGGGGAGAAGTGCCAATTCAACTGGCAGGCGGAAAATGTTAAATACTGTCTTTTCAATACCAAGAAAGACACCGGGGAAAGTATCCGCATTATTACAGGCGGGAGTCAGAGTTTTACTAGCATTCCCTTGTCGCAGAGACTCACTTACGCCATAGATTGCTACAACGGTGACTACCCGCCGTATCAGAAAATAAGCGGCTCAAATTTATATGAAGCTACCGACAACGCACCGACCTCCCCGGTCGCTTCCCAAACCATCACCTGCCTACCCTTCCGCCCGGACTTTGAAAACCGATGAGTACTAATCACATCACATTCAGAATAATTTCCTTTGTTCTGACTGCAATTTTTGTATTCCAACCTTTAGTATTTGTTACTTCAGTTTTTGCGCAAGACACGGAGGGAAACCAGGCGGAAGGAAACACGGAAGGTGGCGGGGCGGCTAGCCAAGGCGGGGGTAATACCGGTGGCAACACTAATGGCGGTACCGGAGGTTTTGGAGGAGGAACAGCGGAGAACGCTCCAGGCCAACCTGGACAACCGGAACAGTCGCAATCAAGTCCCCCTGGAGATCCGTATGGTGGCAGTGAAGGGGTGGTGGGAGGAATCGGAACTGTGGGCAGTGGAACCATTGGACCAGGAGAGGTAAATGGTCAAGTTTCTGGAGTTGGAAGTTTGGACACAATGGACCCGGAAACTGGTAAAACCCCAGCAGAGAAAGCCGGCGGGCCTAACGCCGTGTCTCCGGGCAACCCGAACGCCACAGCTTTCGGTGGCCAAAGCGGTAGTCTCACAAACGAGCAGGCTATTAGCGCCCTGATGAACAGTATGGTTGCTCCGCCTGGTGTTGTCAGCAAGAGTGGATTCGTAGATTTAGATTCGATAAAAGATAAGGGGTTCGCTTTGGGGGGCCTGGCCTCGATTGACGCTATAGCGGGAATGGCAGAGGAGGGGAAAAAATTCGCAAACGCAAAATTGCTGGGGGTAGCCAAGGCGAATATGGGTTATCTGCAAGCCAAATTAAGCCCAGAAGCCTTTGCTAATGTTGTAGCCTCAATTTCTGACCCGAACAACCCTCATAATAAAAGCGCGTCGGCACTTTCCACGGCGCTAGTAGATCAAGATCCCCAAGCCATTGCAAATGCCGTTTCAGCAAGTTACGGATCAGCGGTAGCTCAAGCCTACATGGGCTCCATGGTAGCCAGCGGACAAATTACCGCGCAAGAAGCTAGCGCCGCTCTTGGTTCAATTGGCATCGGAAACCAGCAAGCATCCGTCGCAACCGCCCAAGCTCCAGAACTTGAAGTTAATATAGCAGTCATTGAGCAGGCCATGGCTCAAACCCCGCCCCAGCTTAGCTTTTCTGGTTTCTTTTCTACCATAGGACTCGATGGTTTCTTGTCAGTAGACGAACCGGCCCCACAAAGCCCAACAAGCATAAGCGACCAAGAGCAAGTTCAAGCCCAGCCAACCGAAAGCATCAGCCTTGGGACTGGCCCTTCTGTACAAAGTGTACAGAGCATGGTGGCTCTGGCCACACAACAATTTTCGGTCAATCCAAATTTTAGCGTTTTCAACGGAGAAGAAGATGTGGCTGTAACTACGCCTCCGGATCAGGGGAATTTCAGCTTTGGGACAGCGGCTTCCTTGGCACCTTCCCCACCTGCATCGGTGGTGGAAAATTCACAGTCAGTTCTTAACTCCAGCTTCACAGTAGACAGAACTCCCCTAGCTTCTTTTAACCTAAACTCTTTTCAATCTAATCCGGAGGAGACTACTCCGCTAGCAACGGGGTTCTTTGGCGCAGTTACCAGTTCTATTCTGGGACGTTTAAATGAAGGTTTAGCTATCGGAGCCGTGTTGGCTGGCGGCTTTGTAGGGTTCCATAACATAGCCAATTTTTTCTCTACTACCCCCGTAGCTCCATCCCTAGCGGAAAACACGGAAGACCCGGCCGCCCCAACCCAAGCAACCATTGACTCGCAAATTACCAATATGGTTGCCCAAGGTGTTCTTCCAGGGCTACCATCCCTTACTCAACAAGAAGTTGCGCCCGTAACTTTGGACGAAAGCATTCCTTCCCCGCCAACTATTTCAAGTGTTATAGACACCACGGTAGCCCCCGCTCTTCCAGCGATGGAGAACCCTGTGCCAACAGTTGAAGATGTTCAAGCCGTTTTCGGCCTGTTTAAAGCTTTCTATGATGCCACACCGACCATCCCCGCGGTAAAAACGGTTGTAGAAGGAACCCAGGTGGCAATCCAAGCAATCGTTGATTTGGGGACTGCCGCTCTTGATGTCGCCAACGCGATAACGAATACCGCCACACAACTAAGCACTGTGGCCGTAAACACGGTTGAAAATTTTGCCACCCCGTTCGCCACAGCTGTACAAATCGGCCAAGCAACGGCTACCGTCATAGGAGATATAGCCGCCATCGTCACTCATGTAGCAGAAGAAATTGGAGAAATGCTGAATCCGGTAAACAATCAGGTCACCATCTCCTTCCCCACTCTTGGTCTGGCAATTCAGACAACTGGCACTCTTGGGGAAGCTATTAACGCGATTACTGGAGTGCCTGCCGAGGAGCAAGCGCTGGTTGCTACACAGCAAGTTGCCGTCTCCATAGCCAATCAGCCAGTTGACCCAGTAAAACTCGCGGCCCTCGCCGAAGCCTTGTCTACCCCAAACCTAAATTTGCAAAACGCCTTGGGAGTCGTGCAACCAGCCGCCACTGCTTTCCTTGACTCTTTGACCCCCTCTCAAATTGCCACTCTCCAAAACCTTGAAGGTAAGGTTTTTATGTCGGCTACAGGTATCCCCGGTTATGCGGGAATCGTGGATGGCTTAAGAGCTTTCAGTCAGCTTAATTCCTCCGATCCAGACGCCGTCAAGGCCGCGCAACAATCCAAAAACTCTTTAAGTGGGCTGGTGTCTATTGCGGGTATGTTCATGGGTTCGGAAACTCCTGCAACTCCCGCCACACCAGGAGCCCAGTCAACACCGCCGGCAGAAGCTCAAACAGGCCTACCTTCTCTACCTTCGGCCGCTACTCCCGCATCGATCCCTTCTTTACCTTCGCCATCAATTACAAATGAGCCTGCGTCCGTACAACCCGAATCTGAAACAATATCCCTCTCTGGAGAACCAGTTACCGGGGTTGGGACTTCACAATTAGAATCAGCGGCGGTAGTCGGGGAAGCGGCCGTTGGCACACAACCTCAGACAGGATTCTTTAGTGATGTAACTAGTTTTATAGACAAATTTACTCCAGATATTTCCACACCAACTGGCCAAATCGCCACCGGTGTAAAAATTGGGCTTACTGGTGCAAGCTTCGCAATAGGTGGACCGCTAGGACTGGCCGTTGGTGGCATATCGCTTGCTGTTGGCTACGCAGTGAACGAAAGAGAAAGTCTTCAAAGTTTTTCAACCCCATCTGTGGCAAGCAGCATTCTTGGAAAAGACATGACGGCCGCAGATGTTTCAAGTCTATTTTCCAGTTACGACGGAACCTACGGCCCCCCCACGCCCGCAGTCCAGCAAGCCGTCCAGAGCCTTCAGCAAGCTATGGAAAAAAATCAGGCTCAGACGCAAGCCGCCCTCCAACCGTCCCCAATGGCAATCCCGGGAATATCCATTACTCCGGGCCAAGCAGTACCCTCTTTTTGAAAGTAAAAAGGACCCCTCTCGGTTAAGAGTAGGGGTCCTTTCTTCGATTCTTCTGAACTGACTTGGGGGCTACTGGGAACCCCTAGGGAAAGATAAGCATTGAACGCCTCATGGCTTCGAGACCCTTGTCGATATTGCTCGCGATGAATTGCGCGCTGGCCTGAGCGTAAGCAATGCGAGCCGACCTCTCAGCAATAGCATCACAGGTCTCGCCGTCGAAAAGCCTGGCGACTTCGGCCGTCGCAAGACGGAGGTCGAAGATTTGGCGTGCACCCGAGTGTCCGATCTTCGGACTCCAAACTTTTTGAGCCTTGGCCCAGATGATGTATTCCTCCTTGCCCGGAAGAAATACTTCCCTGTGCAAAGTTTCCTCGGTTTCCATGATCTCAATATCGGCGAGTCCAGCAAGAAGTCCTGGAGGAGCTTTACAAGGCCCCTCATCAGCCGTAGCTGGAGATGCCAGCATTACCATGATGACAATAGCAGCGAACACGATACGCATGAGACACTCCCAATGTTGAGTTGCCACAGGTGTGACAACTTCAATATTTCCTGTTCTAATTATACACCTATTCCAGAGAAAAAGCAAGTGTGGTATAGTGTCACGAGTAGTGACTTCTGCTTAATGAATTAGGAGGGTAATTTGGCCAAAAACACCCGTTTCGTGCCTATGACTCTTGGTTTTATGGGCCTTTTCGCGATTGGCATTTGGGTTCTCGCCACCCAGTGGTTCGCTCCGCGACTTGCGGAGAATGCCATTCGCCCGACCATCAGCATCACCACCTTCGGGGCGGTGCCGTGGCACAAGAACAACTAAGGCCGGATTTCCCAAACGCGCTCCCAGCATAGGGAGCGCGAATCTTTTTTTAAATAACCACAACTTGGTTTGTGGCGATGGTTTGTATTACATATAATTCGGCTAATGAATGACAAGAGATTTTGGTTTGCGGCTCTCGTCCTAACTTTCAGTTTCGGATTCGCATTTCTGTCTACTCCCCCTGTCTTTGCCGAACCTAGCGCGGACGGAAGCCAGAGTGTTGGGGATGCCAATACTGATGGGGTCGGACAAACTTCCGCAGACGCCGAAGCACAGGAAGGCGGTTTCTACGGTGAAGCTGGCTCCCCACAAGGGCAAACCGACCCGGCAGACGCTTCAATTGGTATTAGTGTGAATAATCCTACTCCTCAGAGCGTGCCTGGGGTTGGGTTTTTTTCTTCCGTACTAGGCACTATTGCTCAAAGCCTTAAAGACGCTTTCTCCAAGATTGGTGTTCATTTCGGCGCGCCACCCCCAGAACCACTTAATCAACCTTTAAATATAGACGTGACCCCGCTCTCAACCCCAATTGAAACTCCAACGCCACCAAGTCTTCCAGGCCAGGGGCCAGCTCCGACCATAGGTGTAACCCCGGAAGAACAAGCTGTGATAGACATGACTCCCGCTGTTCCAGCTATTGATGTGGCAGCTCCTCCAGCAATAGGACAACCCCCTTCAACTCCCCCGTCTTCCCCCGCCCCCCAACCACAAACACCAGCCGATCCGACCTCGGCCCCGGAGGAGGAGCCAACCCCCTCGGCCCCAGCCCCAAACCCCAGAGGTTTCCCAGGATTTTTAGAGGGGCTTCTTGGCATACCGCCTGGAACCCTTTCCGGCCCAGCCCCCACCCCAGCGCCTGGCCTACCGTCCCTCCCCGGAGTACAGCCGGGACTACCCTCATTGCCCGGGACTTCGGCTACGCCACCCTCGCCAAACCCTCCTACTTCAAATCCAACGACTCCAGAAACTCCAGGCGTACCTATGCCAACTCCTCCGGACTTCGGAATACCCGGGAATCCCGGAGACGGGTTTGATGCCTGTGTTTATGGAGGGCTCTGCTGGTTTTACCCCTCAGTTTTCGGCCAGCGCGAAGGTCCATAAACTGCATCTTGTAGTTGAAGCAAAAGTTGCTAATATAAAAATAGTCAGCATGGATTGGGGGTCAAAATGCATAGGAAAATTTTGGCTATCGTTCTAGTCGCCTCACTCGTACTTCCCGGGTGTGGAAGTTCAAATACTTCCGCCAATCGGCCAGCCTCGGAAATCGCGACCGCCGAACAAGCGGTCAAGAAAGCCGAGCAGGCGCCGGATACGGTTCCCGAAAGGAACCCCGTCCAAACCAGGAACGAATGGCAGTTTTTGGGAGAAGAGTTCGCCAAAGCTCTCCGCCCTGTCTGCATAGTCACCGCCATCTTCACTTTTGGCATCAGCGCTCTCGCCAGCGGCGGTTGTCCCTAAAAACACGTTTGTCAGACTAGCGCAACGTCCCTATCTCGTAGCTAAGAGATAGGGACGTTTTCATTTTTCATAATTGAGAAATTGTCCGTCAAAAGATAGACTATACATACATGTCCAAATTACCGACCGAGCCATATAAGGGAGTGCGGGATTTTTATCCCGAGGACCAAGCGACACAGAACTACATTTTCGGGCGTATGCGCGGCACAGCGGAAAGCTTTGGTTATACAGAATTCAGCGCGTCTATATTGGAACCAGTAGAACTATATCGGGGCAAAACCAGCGAGGAGATAGTCAATGAACAGATGTATGTGTTCAAAGACAAAGGCGACCGGGAGGTAGCACTCCGCCCCGAGATGACTCCTTCTGTTGCCCGCATGGTCGCGGCGAGGCGCCGCGACCTCGGATTTCCGCTCCGCTGGTACTCCATCCCGAATGTTTTCCGCTACGAAAGACCACAAAAAGGCCGGTTGCGAGAACACTGGCAACTGAACTGCGATATTTTTGGTGTGTCTGGAATTGAAGCAGAGGTAGAAATAATCACCCTCGCCTACCGCATAATGAAATCTTTCGGCGCCAAAGATGAGGATTTTGAAATCCGTCTCAACAACCGGGAACTCATAAAAAAACACCTGGAAGACGCTTTGGTCAGCGAAGAAAAATACGGGGAGGCCATGCAGCTTCTGGATAAAAGAGAGAAAATGTCCAAAGAGAACTTTAATTCGGCTTGGGGAGAAATATCCGATAAACCTATGCAGGATATAGGCGAGAGTGAGTCCATCAAGAATCTGCTCCAGGCCCTCCGAAAAAATGGGGTTCCAAATTGCCGTTATGAATCTTCTCTGGTCCGCGGATTTGACTACTACACCGGCACGGTGTTTGAAGTTTTTGATACCAACCCGGAAAATAAACGCTCTCTTTTCGGGGGTGGGCGTTATGACAATCTGTTAGAACTGTTCGGCGAAGAAAAGATTCCGGCGGTTGGCTTTGGTATGGGGGACGTGACTATGAAAGATTTTCTCCAAACCCGCGGACTACTCCCCCCCTACACATCTTCCACTCACGTTCTGCTGGCTTCTCTCCCGGACGCAGATCAAGACTTTGTGAATAAACTGGCGGACGAACTAAGGCATAAGGGGGTGAATGTGGCCACAGACTTCACGGGCAAAAAAGCCGGAGACATTATAAAAACCGCCGATAAACAAAAAACTGCCTACATAATATTCATCGGTAGCCGGGAAATGGAAGCCGGGACTTTCACCATGAAGCATCTGCCGACCGGAAGAGAGCAGGTGGCGACACGTACCGAACTACCAACTCTGATACTAAACAGCACAGTAGAGGGATAGATTATGGCTTCCTGGTATGCGTAAACTTGTTTTTGATATTGAAACCCGGAACGACTGGCGGGAAATGAGCGTTAACGACCCGTCCAAACTGGATCTGTCTTTAATCGGAGTCTACGACTACGAGAGTGATTCTTATTCTAGCTACCTACAGGAAGAACTGCCCAAACTCTGGCCTCTCTTAGAACGCTCCGACATGCTGATTGGCTTTAATTCCGACCACTTTGATATACCAGTCCTATCTAAGTACTACCCTGGAAATATACGGAGTATTAAAAGTCTGGACATTATGAAGGAAGTCCGGACTTCCATAGGAAGAAGAGTGTCTTTGGACCAGATAGCCGAGGGCACACTCAGCGCTAAAAAATCCGGCAGTGGATTGCAAGCTGTGGAATGGTGGAAAAAGGGAGATATAGAAAATCTGCGTAAATACTGCCTACAAGATGTAAAAATTACCAAAGAAATTTATGATTACGCGCTCAAACATAGCCATCTTAAATTCCGGGAAGGCGGTAAAGATAATCTGATACCGCTACAGACCTCCAAGTGGGAAGAAAAAAGTCCGGAAACCGCTTCCCGCACCTTTTCCCTACCTTTTTAAACTTTCCAACCACCAGCATTCGGACAATCTCAGCTATCGCTGAAATTGTCCGAACGTCTATAAGCCGAAAGGTTTAGTGATTTGGCATTTGATAAAAACAAAAAGAGGTAGCCTTTACGGACTACCTCCTGAGAGTCACCTCCAACTGATCATAATCTTCGGATAGTTTCCATTTCTTAACCTTGTCCGGGATTACCCCAGCAAGGAAAGCTATATAGCTACGAGCCTGTTCAATAGTTCCGGTTTCCTTGTGAAGAGTTCTGAGAGCTCCGTAGATAAAATACATGGAGAGTATGGACATGCACACAACAGCCACTCTGGCCCAGATTTTTGTATCTGGATGAAACCAGTTGGAGATAGAACCCAAAAAGATGAGGTTCATCCCGACGACGAATCCCACACTGAGCATAATTCCTCTAAGGACCCTTGTCTTTATAGCCCTGCGCCTAGCATCGATTTGGCGTACAGTCGCTTTTTGATTTGGAAGAATCTTGACCATGAGCTTCCGTCTCATATTCGCCTCACATTCTTTAAGAATCTTATGAGAACCTATTAGATTAGTGGCTAGGCGTCAAGGGAAAACCGCCGCGCCCAATTACACGGGCGCGGCGGTTCAAGCAGCCGACTCCGGCGGAGGCGGCGGTAAAAGCTTCGGTTGATAAGCAAAGCGGAACACCCGAGCGCACCTGGCAGCAGCCGTCTGGTCTACCGCAAACTTGAGCGGCATCTTCCAACCGGTAAGCCAGCGAACTCTATGCAAGCCGGACATGCCGAAGGGTTGGACACAAGGATATGTGCGATTGCCCTTCCGAAGCCAGCTCGCGATAAAGTACTCGGAAGCAAAATTACTATTCAGGGAATGGTACGCTCTCCAGCGCGAGCCGACTCCATGGGCATTCCGTTCCGCTTCCCCCTCTTTAATCCACTCCGAGCGCATGGCTTGAAATGCCCGGGCAAAAAGAGGAGTCCCGGTCTGAAGTTGCTCCAGCGGCCGTTCCCCATTTTCTTTGCAGGTGGCGAGAAAGCAGATTACCGTTTCTACGAAATTTTCCGGCGTGAAAGTTAAGAAAGTGGGATTGGCGCCTACAATTGACAGTACCCTTCTCGTTGGCCGAGGAAGATAGATTACATTACCTTCTTTGTTGTACTCCATCCTATACCTCTCCACGAATCAGTCTAGGGAGAGACTATCTCAAGAGCCAAGCCTAAGCAAGAAAGACAATCACAATGAGAGCTAGAACTACCCGATACCAAACAAACACCCCTAGTCCGCGCCTGGAGAGATAATTTATTAGCCAATGTATAGAAAGAAGCCCTACCGCAAAAGCTGCCGAGAGTGAGACGACAAGGGGAACAAAATCTGTCGTAAAACCTCCGGCCACATATAAATCAAATAATTTTTTTAATCCGGAACCGAGAATTATCGGGAAGGACAGAAGAAAGCTAAAACGCACCGCTTCCGTACGGGTTAACCCCAGCAGTAAACCTCCGGAAATTGTAGCTCCGGAACGGGAGACTCCCGGAATCAGAGCCAGAGCCTGGAAAAACCCGACCATCAAGCCACGACTCGGAGAAATTTGAACTAAAGATTTACCCCACCTATCCGCTGCAAACATCAAAGCGCTGCCAAAAAGTAAGGCTCCGGCAACCAACAACGGACTCCTAAAAACGGTTTCCATTTTAGATTCTAGAAGTAGCCCGAAAACCACTCCGGGAATAGTACCCAAGATTATGGCAAAAAGAAGATTTTTCTCCGCCGGCTCTGCTTTACTTGGCGAAAACGCGGTCACAATCAGGCGCCTTAAATCGCGACGGAAATAAACCGCCACCGCCAAAATCGTGGCCAATTGCAAGACCGCGTCCACGGCCAACCCCTCCGGAATATTGATGCTGAGTAAATCCCTGACAATGATTAAGTGCCCGGAAGAAGACACCGGGATAAATTCCGTTAGCCCCTCAACCACACCTAAAATCAACCCGTCTATAAGCGTCATAAAGAGCATGCTATCTTTTTCCCCAGACCCTAACAAGATGCTGTGCTATTATGGGCAAATGGATCCTGTAGTAGAAAATGGCATTGCAATATAATATGCATTGCCCATTTAGGATTCACACATAATTTAGAAACTTTAATTAAGAGGGGTGGTCTGCTGTGTTCTATAGGACACGATGCCATTTTTCACTAACAGGATGGATAAAAACCAACTTCTAGTCCCCGCTTCCATAGTCTTAGCCGGATTTATCGTGGCTGGAGCTGTGTATTACTCGCGCGTCGCCACACCGGGTGTTGCCGTTCCGAACCGGCCCGCTGCAGAAAAAGTGTCTCTGGACCCGATAGTAGCGGAAGATCATATATTAGGAAGCCCGAATGCGGAACTCGTAATCGTAGAGTATTCCGATACGGAGTGTCCTTTTTGTAAAAGTTTCCATGCGACTATGCACCAAATCGTGGATGAGTACGGTAAGGTTGAAAAAGTCGCTTGGGTATACCGACACTTCCCCATCACCCAGCTTCACTCCAAAGCCTACAAGGAGGCAGAGGCCACGGAGTGCGCGGCGGAACTCGGAGGCAAATCCAAATTCTGGGATTACATAGACCAAGTGTTTAAGCGTACTAATTCCAACGATTCCCTAGACCCGGCTGAGCTCCCAAAAATCGCCAAGGATTTGGGCTTAAACACCGCTTCTTTTAACGAATGTCTAGGAAGTGGCCGGACTAAAACTCTAGTAGATGCCAATTACGCGAGCGGTGAACGCGCCGGGGTTCAGGGTACCCCCCACAGCATAATCTTGACCAAAGATGGCGAAACCTTCCCGCTTGAGGGAGCTCTACCCTACTCTTCGGTTAAGGGAGTCATTGAAAGCTTGCTCAAAGGAAATTAGAGATGTAGGGTCTAGATAGAAATAATCTCACCTCTAACCCATCAGGGAGAGTGAACTTGAGTAAGGTAAAACCCGTCAAAATTCAGTGCCCTGGCGTAGCTACACAGGTCAGTAAATTGTTAAAGGAAAATCCTTCCGAGGTCATAGGTGCCATTCTGAACGAGGCCTTCTGGATACCCGAACTAAAAACCTCCCTGACTTACAGTAGACTGGGCGACGATGACGACGGGGTGGTCTCTATCGCCTTTGGAAAAGATTCGGACGCTCACATTCAAATTCTTTCCGAAACAGACACCAAACCAGCCTCCGGTGGTTTTAGCATAAGCCACCGTTTCCGCTGTTACTTTGGTGGCGGAGAAAGTCTTCGGACTCGAACCGCTCTTATGATTCTGGCACGGGCTATGGAATTGGATCACAAGGAAAAACCCCAAGAAGGTCGCCGCTTGAGACTCAAGAACAAAAAAGAAGGTACTTCTTAATAAGAATAAATAGTCAATTTTAACTCCGTCGACACTAGAAGAACCGCCAATCCGGCTCCTTGGTTCGGCGGTTTTCTTTTTATATACCCTTACACAAAATGCACCTTAGAATCAGAATCCTTATTCTTACAATGCATCGTAAGAATAAGGATTTTATAAAATCAGAAAAAAGAAAGCTGGCATTCCTCACTCCACCAACCCCAGGCGGTAAATATCAAAGGAATTTTCGCCTTCAAACATATCTGACGGATTTGGAAGAT
>ERZ1292623.1877-Hain-H51-01um-R1-1877-length-19573-cov-25_pt1 | contig 19573 bp, 16 predicted proteins | sample MGYA00564398_ERZ1292623 | MGnify/ENA primary metagenome ERZ1292623 (study PRJEB36523, sample SAMEA6512633) | groundwater metagenome | collected 2019-01-07 | study: AquaDiva: Metagenomics assemblies of 32 groundwater samples | reverse complement strand
AGATGTATAACTGCAAGATTGCTCTTGTTGGAAGCCAAGCAACTTATTTTCATGATAAAATAATAAATGAAGAAGGTGTTGATTTTGTTATAAGAGGCGAACCAGAAAGAATTATAAAAAATTTGTGCAAAGAATTTGAGAAAGGCTTTTTTGGAAAGGTTAAGGGATTAACATGGAAAGATAAATTCAGAGTTAGAATTAATCCTGATGAAAATCTTATAGAAAACTTGGATGAAATTCCTTTTGCTGCAAGAGACTTATTACCAAATGATAAATATTATGATATAACTGCAAGAAAAAAAAGAATAACATTATCTTTAGGAAGCAGGGGATGCCCATTCCAATGCGCTTACTGCAGCACAAAAGTGTATAATGGAAAAATCTACAGAACAAGAAGTCCAGATAATATAAAAAAAGAATTTGAAAACTTAAAGAGTCAAGGATTTGATGATGTTTTCTTTTTTGATGATTTGTTTGTATTCAATAAAAAAAGAATTCTAGAAATATGTGAAAAAATTAAGGAATTAAAAATGTCATGGAGATGCGAAAGCAGAGTAGACACAGTAGACAGAGAGATGCTTGAAAAAATGAAAGAAGCTGGCTGTTATCAGATACAGATAGGTGTTGAATCTGGAAATCAAATAATGCTTGATAAAATGAAAAAAGGCACAAAAGTTGAGCAAATCAAACAGATGTTTAAATGGTGTAATGAATTAGGAATTGAGACTGTTGCATACATGATTTTGGGTTATCCTGGAGAGACAAGAGAGAGTGCATTAGAAAGCATAAATCTAATGAAAGAAATAAAACCAAATTTTCTAAGTTTTAATGTATTCAATCCTATTCCTGGAAGTGATATTTATGAAAGCATGAAAAAAAAGATTGATTTAGAAAATGCTGATTTTGCAAGCATATCTTTCTGTGACTTGCCAAATTCAGAGGTGATGGAACTTGTTCAGAAGGGGTATAAGGATTATTACCTAAGATTTGGCTATTTAACTGGTCAGATTGGAAAAGCAAGAAATCTTGGAGATGTTGAAAGATTTGTAAAGAGAAATATTAAATTCTGGGCAATGCGAGAGGGAAATTTATGGAAGAACTTAACCAAATAGGATGGAAGAACCTAGATATTTTATTGATAAAACCAAATGCAGATACCGGCGGGTATATGAAAGATATTTTTTCAATAACTCCTCCGATGGCTTATCTGAGCATAGCTGCTTACATGAGAAAATTTGGAATCAAAATAGGGATATTAGATGCTGAGATAGAAAATTTTGATGATGAAAAAACATTAGAAATTATAAAAGAAAGTGATGCTAAAATTATTGGATTAACTGCAATGTCTTCTTATTACAAAGATGCATTAAGGCTTGCTAAAAAAATAAAAGAAAAATTTCCTAATAAAAAGATAGTTATTGGCGGTGTTCATATTAGTTCTTTACCAAAAGATGTGATAAAAGAAGACTGTTTTGACTTTGGGATTATTGGTGAGGGAGAAGTCCCATTTTACAAACTTGCTGATGCCTTGTTAAAGAAAGGAGATTACAAAAATATCAAAGGACTTATGTTTAAAGATAAGGAAAAAATTATTGATAATGGTTATGGCGACTGTATAATGGATTTAGATGAAATACCCAGATATGCCTACGATTTAATTCCTGTTGAAAGATACAAGGCAACTCCGGCTGTGTCTATTGAAAACAAATCAATAACAATGTATACAAGAAGGGGCTGTCCATTCCAGTGCATCTTCTGCGCAAGTGATGTTATATCAAAAAAGACGAGGGCTTTTTCTGCTAAACGAGTTTTTGAAGATATTTTATGGACAAAAGAAAAATATGGGATTAAAGAAATTATTTTCTGGGATGATTCTTTTACTATAGACAGACAAAGAATAATTGACCTTTGCAATTTAATAATTGAAAATAAATTAGATATAATCTGGACTGTAGAAACAAGAGCTGATTTATGTGATGAAGAATTATTGAGATTAATGAAAAAGGCTGGCTGCTGGTGTATCTTCTTTGGTGTTGAAAGCGGAAGCGATAGGGTTCTGAAGATTATAAAGAAAGGAGAAACCAAAGAGCAGATTAGAAAGGCTTTCAAAATGTGCTACAAATTAGGAATTGCTACAAGGGCTAGCTTTATTCTTGGTTTACCTGGAGATACAAAAGAGAGTATGCAAGAGAGTATTAATTTTGCCAAAGAATTAAATTCCGAGGTTACACAATTTCAGATAACTGTTCCATTCCCAGGATCTGAATTATTCAGGGAATATGAAAAATACGGAACAATACCTGATATGGATTTCAGCAAATGGGATTATTACAGCGAAGATGCTTATTTTATCCCAAATGGTCTTGATATAGGGATTCTAAAAGAATACAGAAAGAAGGCTTATATTGCATTATACACAAACCCTTTTTTAATAATGAAAAGAATCATGAGGGTTAAATCCAGCAAGCAGTTTAAGAGTTATGTCAAGGGGTATGTTATGTTTATGAACAAAAGCTTTGGTAAACTTTTCAAATGATAGGATTAAGTTTTGATATAGACGGAATGGGTAAATTTAGAAATAAAGATGAAGAAGATGTTTTTCTTGAAACTGGAATACCAAGAATTGTTGAATTTCTAGAAAAAAATAAAATAGAAGGAACATTCTTTGTTGTTGGCGATAATGTTAAAGAACACAAGAAAGTCCATAGTTTGTTAAAAAAATATGAAATTGGGAACCATAGTTTGAGCCACCCTTATTTTTTGGGATTAAAAGGCCCTGAAGAACAGGAAAAAGAAATTTTAGAAGCGGATAAAATTATCAGTAATTTTTACAGTAAGAAAATTATTGGCTTTAGAAGCCCGGATTATAGCATAAATAAAAATATGATTGATATTCTTAAGAAAAATAACTACAACTATGACAGTTCTTTGATAAGGGTTGCTTATCCATTTCATTATCTTAGAAATTATATTAGAAATAGAGAATTAGCAAAAGACAAATTTGAATTAATGCCAACCAGCCTTATCCTTCCTTTTAATGGAACAACAAATGTCGCAAGCAATTTTGGAATCATGAAAGCGTTGTTTAAATTTATCAAGATGAAAGACAAAAATATTGTTTTGGTTTTCCATGACAGGGATTTTGTTGATAAGGAATTAGGGTTTAAGAATTTTCACATGTCAAAAAGATTATTTGGAAACAGAAACAGGGCTTATGAAAAAACATTAAGATTTCTCAACTGGATTGTCAAAGAGAATGATGTATTGCCTCTAAAACATCTTTTACAGTGATATACTTCATACATTCCATCTGAACTTTATTAGAGCATTTATGTTTCATACAACTTGTACAGACTTCATCTTTGTAAATAACTTTTGAATTTTCTGAAAATGGATGCCAAATTAATGGATCACCTGCTCCAAAAAGGGCAATTGTTGGCTTATTTAGGGCTGCTGAGATATGCATAGCTCCTGTATCCACACTAATTATCAAATCTGCTCTCTCAATTAATGCTATGAGTTCACTGACAGTAGTAAAACCAGCAAGATTTATTGCCTTGTTATGCATTCTAGAAAATATATCTTCTATTATTGGTTTGTCTTTCTCTGCCCCTGTAAAGATTACTCTGTATTTTTTTGAAAGAGAATCTGAAAGCTCTACAAATCTTTCCGGCAGCCATTGGTGTGTTTTATGCTGCGGCGCTGCATGAATAATAATTATTTTATCTTTTGAGCTTACTTTATATTTTTTTAATTTCTCATTAATTGATTTTCTTGCGTTTGTATTTACATGCAGTTCCAATTTTGGGTTTTCTGCATTAATATTAATTGTTTTTAAGACATCAAGATTGTCAAAAACCTTATGCTGCCATTTTGCTGGCTTTGTTTTTCTATTCAAGTAATATCCTTTTGGCTCCAGAATTCCAACCCTTGTACAACCAATTCTATACTTTGCTTTTTCTTTTAATAATTTGCAAATCTTTTTTGTTCCATTATGAAGGATAACTGCCAAATCATAATTTTCATCTAATTTTGGATTATTTATATCCATGATTACAATTTTATTGATATTCTTATTTCCATAAAGAACATCTTCCATTCCGCTTGGAACTGCAACATCTATTTTTGCATTTGGAAATTTCCTTTTTAGTGTTGAGTAAACAGGGGTTGTAACAATTATATCCCCAATATACTTTAATTCAATTACAATAATTTTATTTATTTCTGGAAGTTTTTTAGTAAAGGGATGAAATAATTTAAAAGAATAGTAATCTAAATAGTTAACAAACATTCTTGTTTTGTCCTCTAATCTGAATCTTAATTTTTTCATTTGAATAATGCATCAAATAATGGTCTTTTATGCAATAAACTCCTTACTTTTGAATATGAAACCTTTCTTGTTCTTTGTATCTTCCATCTCTTTCTAAGCATTTTTGGCAAATACCAGAAAATTAACATCCTTGATTGGAATGCTCGTTTATTTAATTTTATTAGATAGTAAAGAAAAGATGTTATTTGTCTTATTACAATAATTGGAGAATAGAATATTAATAATCTCAAAGGATAATTTTTTACCATAAATAAAACTTTATTTTTTATTGCATAATACAAACCAAAATCATGAATTTTTCCTGTTGTGCCTCTAAACTTATGAAATAGTTTTGCTTTTGGTGCATACAAACATTTCCATCCTTTTAGCTGCAATCTGAAAGATAAATCCAAATCTTCTGAATAAAAACCAAAATCTGAATCATAATAATCACGATCTAATTTTACATCTTCTAATGCCTCTTTTCTAAAGAAAGCTGAACCCCCACAGGGACCAAATACCTCTCTAATTCCCTCATACTGCTCATTATCCTCTTCATTAATCCCCTCATCCACTGCCTTTCCATCCCAATATAGTTTAAGGCCTATAGAATTAATTATCTCTGGTTTATCAAAGAATAACATCTTGCATGATAAGGAACCTACTTCTGGATGCTCTTCTGCTAGCTTGACATATTCCTCAATCCATTTTGGGTCTACTTTTGTGTCATTGTTCAGCGTTATGATATATGTTCCATTTGCCTGATTTATTCCAATGTTATTCCCTTTAGCAAAACCATAGTTCTCTTTATTTTCAATTAACCTAAACTTAGAAAATTTTTTCTTTACTAAATTCACAGAATCGTCTGTTGAGGCATTATCAACTACAATAACCTCATAATTCGGATAAGTCTGTTTAGCCAAAGAGTTTAGACATACTTCTAAGTCCTGTTTATTATTCCAATTCAGTACTATTACCGATACTAATGGCTTTTTCATTTTACAAATCCATATTTTATAAAATAAAATCCTTTTAAAAAAGTTCTTAATATTCTGGATATTGGATTCAAAGGGATATATTTTATATCAAATTTTATAAATTTAATTAGAGATGGAAATTTTACACACACCCTAAAAATATCTGATAGAAGTTTGAATTTTTCTTTATTTTTAATATTTAGTGGAATTTCATTTTTGCTTTCGGCCTGATAGGTATATAAAAGTCTATCAAAATTACCATCAAAAAACCCTTTAGAAATAGAATAATTGGCTAGTTCTGTTTTTGGATATGGCTGATAAAAATATAAATTAATATGATTTGGTTTACATTTTGCAGATAGTTCTATTGTTTCAAAAACCATATCTAAGTTTTCTTCAGGTAAGCACATCATTGTTTGGGTTGTGAATTCTATGTTATATTTTCTAAGTAATTTACATGTGTTTAATATTTGTTGTTTAGACATATTTCTTTTTAATATTTTATTTCTGATATAATCATTTCCCACCTCCAGACCAAGAACAGCATAATAACATCCTGCATCTTTTAGATCTCTAATTATAATTTCATCAACTAAGTTGGGGCGTATATGACAGTAAAATGGTAGATTTATTTCTTTTTTATAAATTTTTAAGAATTCTTCTAACCATTTTTTATTTAAGATAAAAGTATCATCTTGGAAATTGACTTTTTTTAAATAAAAATTCTTTTTTACCTCTTTTATTTCTTTTATAACATTTTCAACACTTCTTTGTCTTAAATATCTCCCTTTGGTTAGCTTTTTATTAAATGCATTAAAACAGTAAGCACAATCATATGGGCAACCTCTAGATGTCATAAAGAATCTTACTCCTTTAGGTAAAAGATATTCATAACTTTTTAATAAGGTTCTATCTGGGAAAGGCAGAGAGTCTAAATTCTGCGGATAATCCCCCAACCATATTTTTTTAATATCTTTTTCTTCTTTTTGTATTTTTTTAATTAAATCACTTATTGTTTCTTCAGCTTCTCCCCTTATTATAAAATCAACACAATCTTCTTCCACCATTTCCGGAAAAAAAGTGGGGTGTGGACCACCAAAAATGGAAATAAACTTTAATTCCTTTTTTAAAACTCTACAAAGATTTAGATAATACTTATGTACACCTGTTGTAGTTGAAAATAATATCAAATCGGGATTAAAATTTTTTACTTTTTCAATCAGGTTTTTTTCTTCTGAAGTTATAATTGCTTTAGTTTCTATTCCTAAATTTTTTAAAATTGAAGATATCTGCATTATACCTAACGGTTCATGCAAATCCAGACTTTTTATCAAAAAGAGGGCTTTCATATTTTTATTTTTTTGAAATTAGGATACAGGCAGTGTGTGGTTTGAGACTGTTAATTGGTTTTAATATTAAATAAACAATCCCTGGTAAAAATTTGTTAATCAGAGGCATTGATTGTAAGAACATTATCATTAACCAGAGATATGCATTTTGGGTTAGTTTTATTTCTGCATTAGAAAATATTTTTTTTAAATCTTTTAATTGAGGCAATCCATTTTTTATATGCTCTAACGTCCAAGGATCTTTTATTCCTATAACTTTTTTAAAATTATATAATATTTTATCATATTTTGATGAACCAATTGGGGTAAATATTATAATCTTATCTTTTGCAATCCTTTTTAGCTCTTTTAGATAAAATTCCCTTTTGTCTGGAGAAATGTGTTCTAGTGTTGCAACCGAAATAACTGTATTATAATAATTATCTTTTATCTTGTTATTTATTAAATCTACATGAATTGTTTTTAATCCTTGTTTTTTGGCTATTTCTAGTTCATCTTTGTTTATATCTAATATGGTTATATCATTACTAATAAATTTTGATATTAATCCCTCTCCACCCCCCACATCCAATACCTTTTCTTTAGGTGAGACGTATTTAGCTATTTCTGAATAACGCTGATAACGATCATTGCTGGATAAAAATAATTTTATTTGTGATTTCATTATATTGTTTAATAAAGCAAGTTTTTTATATCTTATCATTGAATGTGAGTTAAATGAAGTTAAAAATTTATAGTGAATTTTTGGATGAGGGATTTTTTATGGCTCCCGCTTATTTGAAAAAAGAATGGAAATTAGATGACGTAGAGTTTATTGGTTCAAGATTTTTGTATTATGCTTATATGACATTAAGAGGTAATGGAATTTATCCATTCTTTAAAAGTTTATTTGCTCCATTAAAACTATTGTTTACCAAAGACCCGATTATTTTAGCTTTTGCTCCTTATGGTAAGAGTATTTATTATTTAATATTGTTAAAATTATTTAAAAAAAATGTTATTTATCTTACTTCTTGGCCTTATTGGGATGGTAGTAAATATGTCCATAGGGGTGGATATATAAGGGAATTTTTTTGGAAAAAATTCTTGAAGAATACAAGGGTTGCGGGGGTTACAAAAAAAGCTTGTGAGGGGGTTAATAATTTTGGAGCAAAAAGTGTTAATATTCCTCACCCAGTAGATTTAGATGTCTTTACCAAGAAGATAAAAAAAAATAAAAAATTAAATGTTCTATTTGTTGGGAGAATATTGCCAGAAAAGGGTGTTTTAGATATATTAAAACTAGCTGAAGAATTTAAAGACATTAATTTTACTTTTGTTGGTAATGGAGATTTGTCTTCAAAAATTAAAAATTGTGGATTTAATAATGTTAAATATATTGGTTTTGTTAAAGACAAAAAAGAACTTGCTAGAATATACAGAGAAGCAGATATATTTATTTCAAATTCTTATGCTACAAAAAATTGGGAAGAATTATTTGGAATAGTTATTATTGAAGCTATGGCCTCTGGCTTGGCTGTTATTGCTAGTGATTGTGTTGGTCCAAAAGAGATAATACAAAATGGAGAGAATGGCTTCTTGATTCATCAAAGAGATTATAATGATTTAAAAAACAAGTTTAGTGAATTAATTAAAAATAAGAGTCTAATAAAAAAATTCTCAGACAATGGAAGAGAGACTGTTGAAGAAAAGTATGACATTAAACTAATTTCAGAAAAATGGCTGGATTTAATCAAAAATGAAAATTAATTATAAAACAATATTTTTTGTTGTACTTTTATTATTATATTTATCTTTTGCTAATAATTACATAGGAAGCAATGCTGATGATTCAATTTATGTTGTTCTCGGTAAATCATTGGCAGAAGGAAATGGCTATAGAATAATTAGCTCTCCTGAAAATTATGTAAATGCTGAATATCCACCATTATTCCCTCTCTTTATATCTCTAATTTTTCTACTTGGTGGAAATATTTTTGTAATAAAACTATTAATTGGAGTACTTGGTGTTTTGGGTATTTATTTCATTTATTTGTTTTTGAAACTTTTTTTGAAAGAAAAGCAAGCATTCATCATAACTATCCTTACAGGAATTGCTCCATTATTTGTTTTTTATACACATCAAATATTGAGTGAAGTTCCTTACTTCCTCTTTTCTATTTTGGCACTTTATTTCTTTGTTAAATCTATGGATAATAAGTTTTCAAAAAAATATTTATTTTTATGTTCTTTATTTATACTATTGGCTTATTTTACAAGAACTATTGGATTCATATTAATTATCGCTATTGGGTTGTATATTATTTTTGAAAGACTAAATAAATCAACAATCAGAAAATTTATTTTTATTATACTAATTATTGCTATCCCTATCTTATTGTGGTCTGTAAGAATTTTAGACAACGAAGGACAAATTTATGAACAATACAGTTACAAAGATATTTTTCTTAGAAATGCCCTGTATGATGTTGATTCTGGTAATCTGAATTTAAACGGAATTATTGGTAGAATTTTATACAATGGAGAAAAACACATAACACAATTTAGTAAGACTGTTTTTGACCAGATAAATTGGATATCTTTATTCTATCCCGGTCTTAGAATTTTGGAGTTTTCCATCATTTTGATTATATTCCTTATTATTTTTATTGGATTTATCTTTTCTTTAATTAAAAATAGAACAATAATAGAATATTATTTTTTTACATATATGTTTTTTATTTTGCTCATACCCGACCCTAGTAGCAGATTCTTATTCCCGATTATTCCATTTATAATAAACTATTTTTTCAAAGGGATAGAAATTATATCCAATAAATTAGATAAAAAAATTATAATAAATTTATTTATTATTCTTGTGGTTATTTGTAGTGTTTTAAGTCTTTCAAAAGATTTGTATACTGAACATAAAGAGGATTATTATCTTGAAAATTGGGGAGAAAATGTTGCAGGTTTTGTTGAGATGGCTCTTTGGGCAAAAGATAATATATCAAAAGAAGATAATGTTATTGTTTACAACCCATACATGTTTTATTTAATTTCTGGAATTAAGGGGAATATTCCTCTTTTGAGTTATAATAAAGAGGAAGTTTTAAATCAAATTTATCAGAAAAACGCAGAGTATATTATAATTGATAAGGGCGTAGGTAAGAGATATCTGGGTACAGTTATAAGTGAGGATAGATTTGAATTAGTTTATGAAAAAGATGGAAATTATATTTATAAAGTTAAACCTTTGTCTTAATCTTTTCTTTTATTGCTTCTAATATCATCCAATCTTCCTTTTCAAAAGATCTTGTTAGGAATAGTAAGGTTATGTATAGTAATACAAAAGATACTGCATAAGGTATTAAATAATAGATATTTTTTGGGTAAATTACTTTTGTGATAAAATAAAATATTCCTGTGGTAATAACAAAAGACAAGATAATATTAATGTTTTTTAGGTTAAATGGATTTAAGTTAAAAAGATTGTAACTTTCAATTATAAATAATACTCTTAACAAAATTTGAGATATTGTTGTTGCTATTGCTGCCCCTAACATTCCATATGAAGGTATTAATAAAATATTAAGTACTATGTTTAGAACCGATACAATTAATGAATTGATTAGGATTATTTTACCTTTTTTATTTATCATAAACAAGTGCGTTGAAGTTATAAGTGAATAATTAAAGATGAATCCGATACTCAACACAATTAACACCATGCTTGCTTGTACATATTCACTACCAAAAACAGAGAGGATTGTTTTAGAAAATAGGATAAATAACCCAAAAATTATCAAATTAATAAGTAATATCCATTTATTTACTATTTGATATATTTTGTTGAATAAAAACTGTTTATTCTGAGAATATAATTTTGTTAAAACGGGGATGAATAATCCTGAAAGGGAATAGGGAACAAGGTATAATAATTGCGCTGTTGGCATTGCAGCATTATATATTCCAACTGTTGAGACATCCTTGAAGTAACCAAGCATTATGCTATCAAACCAATTAAAAATTAATGGAAAAACAGAGGTCAGTAATAAAGGTAAGGAATAAATAAATATTTCTTTGTTTAAATATTGCGCCTGAATCTTTGTTTTGATAATGGAGAATACTTTTTTTTCCATTAGGTAAAAACCAAAGAGTGTTGTTAATATTGTAGAGATAACAATAGCAAGAGAAAGCCCGACTATCTTATCAGTAAAGAAAAAAACAACAAATAAAGTAAGTATTATTTTCGTGACATTTTCTAGTATATTTTTTGTATAAACTTCATATTTTACTTTTTCAAATCCCTTAAAGACCATAAAAAGAATATTATTTATAACACACAATGGAATAACAAAAACAATTATTTTTAATATAATCCCCAAATCTGTATTGTGAAAGAAATTTAATGCTATATCATCTAAAAAGAAAAATAAGATTGTTGACAATAAAATACTTATTAGGACACTTGTTTTAAGAGTAAATAAAATAGTTCCCTTTATTTTTGAATAATCTTCTTTTCCTCTAAAAAACGGGATGTATCTAAGTACTGCATTATTTAATCCCAGTAAAGAGATTGTTGTAAATATCCCCAAAAAAGCTAATCCAAGAGAAACTAATCCATAATACTCAGAACCCATATTAGCTACAATTACTCTATAAATATATCCTAAAACTTTTGATAGTGAAGCCCCTGCTAAAAGAATTATTCCTCCTTTTGCAATCACTTTTAACGAATCATCAATATCAGACATTTTCTTTTGATTCTTAAGACAAGATTAAATTTAAAAAGATATGGGATTTAAATTTTTGTATGAATGAGAATTATTTGATCTATGGTTTAATTGGGTTACTAGCAATAGTTTCAATTATAAATACAGGATATGATTATGCAGAGCCATTATATCTTCCATTGATAAAATACTATCAAGATAATACTCTTTTTCAAGAAGATCCGTATATCTCGCTTCTCTCTAACCTTCCTTTGTATATGTGGCAATCAATAGGTTACTTTACAAATAGCAGTAATTTAGAATGGTTTATGTTTTTTTTGTTTGTTTTTGCTAGAATTTTGTTGTGTTTTTCAATTTATTTTTTAGCATTTAGTATATCCAAAAATAAATTAGTTTCTTTAATTTCTACAATATTCTCTATTTTAATAATTTGGACATTTAATATTGGTAATTTTATAATGTTTTTGTCTGACATAACCCCTTTTTCTTTTGCTATTTCTGTAGCTTTTTTTTCGATAGGTTATTTTATAAGAAAAAATTATGTTGTATCTTTGTTATTACTTACTTTAATTGCATATATCCATCCTTTGACTATTTTTTATCTTGGAGTTATTTATTCTATTTATTTTATATTTAATTTAAAAGAAATTAAAAAAAATGTTTTTTTTACAGGAATTGCTTCTTTAGTACTTATCCTCCCTGTTGTTGTAAAAAGTGTAAAAAGTTTTTCTCTTAGTGGCACCAATAGTTTTAATTTTACTAGCTGGTTGAATTTTGTTGTTGCAAGGGATGGCCACCATATTTTCCCTTCTTTATGGGATTTGAGAAACTATATTCTTTTCTCTTTATTAGTAATATTCTTTTTTGTATCTCTAAAATATAATAAAAATAGAGAAGTTAATAGAACGGTTTTTTACATTGGTTTGAGTACTTTTTTGATGTTATTAACCGGGTATATATTCTCAGAAATTTACCCAACAAAAGAAATAATCGGATTATCTTTATTTAGGAGTCTTATGTTTTTTAGAGTGATAATGTTTGTGTATATATCAAATTATCTTTATCATTCAATGAAAAGAATAAGACTTAATTTAGAATTTTTTTATTCTTTATTTGTTATCTGCTTATTCCTTGGAGCAATTCTTGGTCCTGCAATTTTTGGAAATGGTTTTTCTAAAGAAATTTATTTTCCTTGGGAGAAGAATATAACTTCTTGGGAAGATATCTCTCTAAAAACAAAGGAATTTACTCCTAAAAATGCTCTTGTTATAATCCCTCCTTTTGAAAAATCATTTATGGTATTTTCAGATAGAAATAGTTATTTTGGTTGGACAGAAGTTGGTTCTTTTCTCTATTTCCCAAACCTTGCAGAAAGAGAGTTCAATAAATTAATAGATTTATGCGGTCCTTTTGATAAGTATGATGTCTGGGAAATAAAAGAAGAATGTGATGAAAATATTAAAAAAATAGATAAATCAAAATTAAATGAATTAAAAAAAAGGTATGGAGCAACATATATAATTTTAAAAACCCCAAATAATCTAGATTTGATTGTTTTATATAAGAACGAGGATTTTGTGTTATACCAAATTTAAAATGGCAGATGTAATTATGGTTTATCCGAAGGCTGGAACATATGGAATAATATTTAAAGATCTTCCTTTATCATTGATATGTGCTTCAACTATTTTGTATAATAAAGGGTATGAGATTAAAATAATAGATCAAAGAATAGATAAAAATTGGGAAAAAAATTTAAAAAAAGAACTTGATAAAAATCCTTTGCTTGTTGCAACTTCTGCTATGACTGGTCAGCCAATCAAATATGCATTAGAAATATCAAAATTTACAAAAGAAAATTCTAAGATTCCTGTAGTTTGGGGGGGAATCCATCCAACTATTCTTCCTGAACAAACTTTGAAAAATAAATATATAGACATAATAGTTAGAGGAGAAGGGGAAGAAATATTTTATAATCTTGTTAAATCATTGAAAAATAAAGAAGATATTTCTAAAATAAAAGGAATTAGTTATAAAAAAAATGGAAAGATCTATCATAATGTAGATGCGCCTGCAATGAATTTAGACAAACTACCACAAATTCCTTATGGGCTGGTTGATGTTAATAAATATATCAGAAATGGGTGGGATGAAAAGATATTTTCTATACAAACAAGCAGAGGGTGTCCCCATAGGTGTGGATTTTGTTTTAGCCCTGCATACTCAAATAGATATTGGAGAGGAGAATCTGTAAAAAAAGTTATGGAACATCTAAGATTTATTAGGGAGAAATATAATCCTGATTATATCTACTTTGCAGATAATGATTTTTTTGTTAATATGGAAAGAGCCAAAGAGTTATTTATTGAAATAAAAAAAGAAAAAATAGATGTTATTTTTGGACATAGGGGTCTTAGAATTGATGAAATAAAAAGAATGGATAATGATTTTTTAAAATTAATGCAAGATATAGGGACCAGAGAACTACACATGGGTGCTGAATCTGGATCTCAAAGAATTCTTGATATTATGAAAAAAGATATGGATGTTAGAGACATTACATTAGTGAATAGAAGATTGATAAAATTTCCAGGATTGTTGCCTTTTTATAACTTTTTTTCAGGAGTTCCAACAGAAACTAAAGAAGATATAAAAAAATCAACAGACTTAATGTTAAAAATATTAAAAGAGAATCCCAGAGCCCAAGTTCAATCTTTTAATCAATTTACACCTTATCCAGGGACTTCCTTGTATAATCTTGCCAAAGAATATGGGTTTAAAGAACCTACAGAATTAGAACAGTGGATAGATTTTGATCAGGGAGACTCTGCTAAAAACTGCCCATGGATAAACAAAGATAGACAAAAATTAATGGATATGTTGTATTTTACTAGTTTCTTTATAGACAAAAAAATGATGCATTTAAATTCAAAAAGATTAAGGTTTACTTTATTTAGAATGCTTTCTAATACGTATAGGCCTGTTGCAAGATTTAGATTTAAAAATCATTTAACTGCTTTTCCTATAGAAGTTATGTTAAAAAAGGCATATTTTAAATGGGTAAATAAAAACTTATAGTTTCCCTAAAATTCTAAATTTAATAACCCCCCAAATCATTACAATCCCCAATTTAAATGCTTTCCAGAAACTTCCTGTAACAGAAGATTCTCCAATTCTTTTTTTATAAATAATGGGTATTTCAATATATTTTAATCTATTTTTTATTACTAAAAGATTTAATTCTAATCCAAAATGGGATGAACCCACACTGAAATAAGGACTTATTTTTTTTAATGCATTTTTTTTTATTAGTTTCATAGTGCATCCAGCATCACTTAAATGGGTTGTTCCAAATAATAATTCAATCATTTTTGCTACAAAAACATTTCCATATTTTAAAAATAAGCCCATATTTGCACCATTTAATATTGCTGCATTAACTGTTCTAGCCCCAAAAACAACATCAAAATTTTCAGAATATGTTAAAAATTTAAAAATATCTTTTGCTAAAAAAGTACCATCTGGCTCTGTCATAATTACAATATCTCCTGTAGATTCTTTTAATGCTCTTTGATAACCAAAACCGTACCCTTGTTTTCTTTCAAAGAATTGCTTAGCCCCTGTTTTATCTATTTCTTCTTTTGTTCCATTAACCGCATTATTATTAACAGCAATTACTTCATCAACGACCCCCGTTTTAAATAAATCATCAATATAATCTCTAACTGAATCTTTCTCATTGTAAGTTGAAAATACCACCGAAACGCTTTTACCTTTCCACATTTTATAGCTTTTTTGATTTATTTTTTGGGGAATTCCTTTAAAAGGATTTTGCTTTTTTGTAATCTAGATTTTAATATCCGTACATAAGGACATTGTACTATCAAAAAATAAAACAGCATGTTTTATATCTGTTTTGATTTATTAAAAATACAATGAAAAAAGAAACAAAACTGCTCTTTTTGGTATTTTTTATAATTACTATAATCAAGATAATATTAAATTATTTTGTTAAATCTCCTTCTTCTTTCTCTGATAGTTATTTTTATACTCTCTCTGCTAAAGCATTAATTGGTTTAGATTTTAGTACTTTTTTCAAATTTTATCCTCCTCTTTATTCTTTGTTAATAAGCTGGGCATATTTGTTTAATAATTATGAAATATCTTATTTCTTAATAAAACTAACAAATTCGATATTAAGTTCCTTGATTATATTCCCTTCTTATTTCCTTGCAAAAGAATATCTAAAGGATGAAAAACTTTCTTTCTATTCTGCTTTGATAATTGCTTTATTGCCATCAAACCTTTCTTATTCTTCATTTATAATGTCAGAGAATATTTTTAACCTATTGGTTGTTCTTACTGTTTATATCCTATATTTAGTATTTGTTAAATCAAAAAAATCTTTAATAATTTTATCTTCCATACTGATTTCTTTATGCTATATGACAAGAACAATATCCTTTGTTTTTTTTCCGATTATTATCTTATATTCTATACTTGAAAAAAAATATAAAGAAGGATTTTCTATTATTATACTCTCTACATTCCTCTTAATTCCTTTTATATTAATCAAGGGGTCTTTATTTGTAGGATATGAAGTAGAGATATATAGAATTTCTGAAGGACAGGTTAATATAATAGAAACATTATTCTGGATATTATTATACCCCTTCCTTTTGTATTTACAGGGATTTATTATTTTTACAAACTCTGCACTCAAAACAATAAAACTAAATCAAACAACAAAGCTTTTTATTTTATTTATAATATCTTTTGTTGGTATTGCTGCATATCATGCTATTGCTGGTAGGGTTGGGTTATTTGATATAATAAGCGGAAGACCTATAGGAAGATACACTGCACCCATTTTACCATTAATAATAATTATGGGAATAAAAAACATCAGAAAATTTAAAATAAATTATTTTTTAACAATACCTTTTGCTATTCTTATGCTTTACCCACTCTTACCTCCAAATAATATTGATATAAGCTGGTTGGGGTGGCTTTATTTATTAATTGGAAATCAAAGTATTTTTTTACAATTGATAATAAATCTTTGTGTTTTAATTATTTTGATTTCTTTGATTAATTATTTGAGAAGATATATAACTCTTAAAAGACTAATATGCATTATCCTTATTTTGAATCTATTTATCTGGGGGGGAATAGTATATGATTCAAACAATTATTATTTTGATAGAGATGATACAAGGGCAGGGATATATTTAAATAAGCTGTCTTCTGATGCGATAATTGTAATAGACCCAAAAGGTTGTGATGATGTATTTAACAAGAGATCACAAACAGTATGTGATAAAGATAATAAAATGTCACTAATCGGCTTTTGGAATAAAAAGGTTATTATTGGTGATTATACTCAAGGAGATTATTTCGTTTCTAAAGAAGAACTACAATTAAAAAAAATAAAACAATTTGGTGAGGTCATAATATATGAAACCTAAAATTATTATAACAATCCCCGCATATAACGAAGAAGAAAATATTTCTTGGATTCTAAAAGAAATAAAAGATGTTATGAATAAGAGTAATTATAATTATCAAATTTTGGTTGTTGATGATGGAAGTACTGATAAAACAAAAGAAATAGCAAAAAAAGAGGGTGCTATTGTTTTTTCTCATCTAAGTAATAAGGGGTTGGCTGAGACGTTTAGGACAGAAATGAAGAAATGCTTAGAACTTAAAGCAGATATAATTGTTCACACAGATGCAGACGGACAGTATTTTTCAGAAGATATTATAAGATTAATAAAAAAAATAGAAGAAGGTTATGATCTTGTTCTTGGTTCAAGATTTGTAAAAAGTACAAAGGGAAATATGCCTTTGTTAAATCGTTTAGGAAATAAAGCATTTGCAATAGTTTTTAGGCATTTAACAAAATTAAAAATAACAGATACAACAACTGGGTTTAGAGCATTCACAAGGAAGGTTGCTGAGGATATAATGTATATCAATCAATTTACTTATACCCAAGAACAAGTAATAAAAGCATCCAAACAAAAATTTAAAATTACTGAAATTCCAATAAGTGTAAGAAAAACAAGACCAAGTAGATTATTTAAAAATCCTTTTGAATATGCTATAAAGGCGTGGATAAATATTTTTAGAATTTATAGAGACTATGATCCATTAAAATTCTTTGGAATCATTGGTTTAGCTTTCCTGTCTGTTGGTTTTTTCTTGGGTGTTTGGTTGGTATATTTATTTTTAGTAAACGGATTTATAGGACATATCCCACTGACTATTTTAAGTATGTTATTAATATTAATAGGTATACAAACAATCTTATTTGGTTTTTTAGCAGACATGAGAAAAAATGGATAAATTAGAATCTCAAAAAAAGTTTTACGATGAAAAATTCCATAAATTAAATAGTGATCCTATTAATAATCTTAAACAATTTTCTAAATATAAATTTGTTAAAAAATTGTTAAAAAATACAAAAGGAAAAATCTTGGTTATTGGCTGTGGATCAAAGAATGATATGGGCATCATTAATAAAAATTGTAATGGTATTGGAATTGATATTTCAAAAACTGCAATTGAAAGAAGCAAAAAAATGTATCCTCAATTTGATTATTATGTCATGAATGCTCTTGATTTAAAATTTGAAGATAATTCATTCGATGCTATTGTTTGTAGTGAAGTAATTGAGCATGTTGAAGATGAAAAAAAATTGTTAGAAGAGATTAAAAGAGTTTTAAAGGCTGAGGGAACATTTGTAATTACAACACCAAATTGGTGGAGTTTTTATGGTTTAGCACGTAAAACAGCAGAAAGATTATTCAAAAGACCATTTACAGCAGATAATCAGCCTATTGATAACTGGACAACCCCCACATTATTAAGAAAGAAACTATTACCTTACTTCAAATTAAAAGGATTTTATGGTTTATGGTATTATCCTCCTACTGGAAAAGGAAAAATAAAGATCCTTGGAAATATTTTACTTCCTCTTTTTTGGTTATTTTATCCATTAGAACTTTTACTAAGAGGGTGTTTACCTTGGTTTGGACACATTATTATATTTAAAGTAAAAAAATCTAGGTAGAATTATTTATTGTTTTATACACTCTTAAATATCCATTTATTCGATTATCCCAACTCAAATCTTTTAGTTCTTTTTTGTATTTAATATCATCTAATATTATCTTTTCTTTTTTAAGATCAATCCAATTAAATGTATATTTCAAAGCGTCTTTTATTCCCTCGATTGGGTTCACTAAAATTATATTTTCAAAAAATATTGCTTCAAGAACTACCAAACCAAATCCTTCTATATCCCCTTCCACATAAATGTTTGGCATAACAAAAAATTTTGCTTTCATATAATAGTCATATATTTCATTATCAGAAAGTCTTCCATGTAAAAAAATTCTGTCTTTATATTTTGATTGAGATGCTGCCTCTTTTATTTTTTCATTTTCTGGACCATCCCCTATTATGTGAAAGTTTAATTTTGGATTATCTCTCATCAATTGATTTAATTTTCCTCTTACAAATAAATTAATTCCTTTTCTTTCTACCTGTCTTCCAACTGCAATCATCATATTATTATCTTTAGATACTTTAGATTGAGGGTATTTTTCTAAGTCCAATCCGGGATTAATAACTATTATTTTATTTTGTGAAATCCCTCTTTTTTTACATTCATTCTTAGTCTCTTCACTTATAGAAATTATTTTATCAGATATATTAACACAGGGAATTATAATTTTTTGATATAATTTGTTCTTATGTGTGATGTCCAATCCGAGTACTGTTGTAACAATTGGTTTTCTTTTAAAAATTTTAATGATAGGATTTAATATGGCTGTCAAACCATCCCCTGTATGATAGATTTCAGATTTAGAGAGTAATATCTTAAATAATGCTTCTATAAAAAAAATAGGCATATATCTATTTCCTTTTTTATTAACTATCATATCTAATTTTATTCCTGTTTTTTTTAGACTATTTACAGTACTTGATGCAAGTTCTTGAGCACCACCTACGCTTGGTGGGAATTTTCTATTGATATAACAAATATTCATTATATTCTACTCTTTGATAAACTTTATATTCATTTCCTTTGTTTATATTATATGGCAAAAATAGAAATTAGGGGTGGATTTGGGTTCATGGTAAGGAAAATCCCGTTTAGTGGAGATTAAAGCACAAAATCTGATTTTAATTCCTGATTAGTTCTAATATCTTTTA
>ERZ1292623.1876-Hain-H51-01um-R1-1876-length-19575-cov-7_pt1 | contig 19575 bp, 17 predicted proteins | sample MGYA00564398_ERZ1292623 | MGnify/ENA primary metagenome ERZ1292623 (study PRJEB36523, sample SAMEA6512633) | groundwater metagenome | collected 2019-01-07 | study: AquaDiva: Metagenomics assemblies of 32 groundwater samples | reverse complement strand
GTATCAGATTTGGCAAGATGATTTCAAAAGTTTGCGAAGGTTTTAATTCGGGAGCATTTTGAGCCTTAGTCGAACTTAATTGGTAATGAAGATAATCGATTTACGTCAAAGCTTATGATAATATAGCGAATATGACTAAAAAAATTAGTAGAAAAACTCCATCGTTTCTCATTGAATTCGAGCGCGAAACAAACAGGCGCTGGATTGCTGATATTCCTAAGTTGCCTGGAGTAATGGCTTATGGTGCTACGAAGGAGCAAGCAAGAAAAAAAGTTTTTGCTATAGCTCTCCGTACTTTAGCCGATAAAGTTGAGCATGGAATGACACCTGCCCCGGTACCCTAGTAGGAATCGAACTATTTGATATAGAATAGATAAGAGGAGGTGGCTCGTGGTTGTAGTAATTACTGCAGTAGCCATGGTTGTATTCTTGACCTGGCATAGTCGACGATGCGATAAGTCTCTGGCTGCTCTCAACGCAGAGTGCGATACGAGCAATGCCTTCATTGAATGGAGGCTTCGCAATCAAGGAGTCTACATCGGGCTCTCCGTAGAAGGCCGAGAACTTCTCGGTCGCTGGCTCGAGGCCTATGATTGGTTCCTGCGAACACACAAGTTCATTGACGGCAGAGAGAAGCGAGAATGGCTTGTGAAGATGTTCTACGATTTCCTACCGAAACATCCAGACGGAATCCCCGCCGGCAACACGAATCCGTGTAGTCAGGCGGGTTTGTGTTTATATTATCCCTCTGCTCGGATTTGAACTTAATTTTTCAGCAAACTTTCACACAATTTGTTTTTCTTTCAAACTTCTCATCACTTTTATTAAAGCCAATCTTTGAGCCGTTTGTTGCATATATTCTTTGTTAAAAAACAGAGGTATATGAATGCTATACTTTGGGAGCACGAATATTGTTCACAGCTTTTATTTAAACTCAGTCCATCATTATACTGTATGAGGTACAATAATGATATGAAAAAACTTATATTAATTGCACTTTTTGCTTTAAGCCCAGTTTTGGTTTTCGCCCAAACTGACGCTACGCTGATCATCAAACAGCTGCAGGAGCAGATAAAAATACTCCAAGCTCAAGTAGAAGAACTCAAGACTCAAATCACCCAAATAAAGACCGAGCTTAATTTAACCAGATCGCTCTCTCGAGGACTAAGCGGAGACGATGTCAAAGAGCTTCAGACCTTTCTCAAACAAAAATATCCTGAATTTTATACTGCACCAGTAACAGGCTACTTTGGGCCTTTAACAGAAGCGGCGGTTAGGAGATTGCAGGAGAGGGAAGGTATCGAAGCCTTAGGCATTGTCGGTCCGAAGACCACTTCCAAAATAAATGAGCTTATTACTCAAGGAGCCGGCCAGTCGGGAGTTGTCCCGCCCGGACTACTAACAGCTCCCGGAATCCAGGCGCCGGGAATTGAAGCACCAACAGTCCAAACAACTGTTCCCGCTCCCGCAGTCACAGCTCCTGCAACTTCAGTTACAACTCCCACGGTTGGAGGAAGTACGGTAGTGCCAGTTGCTTCAGTTCAACAGACGACGGCGACCACATCTTCTATTACAACCACGAGTACTACTGCAACTAGTAGTACAACCACAACCACCGCAACATCCACTACAACGTCTAGCGCTACATCCGGTAGCACGCCTTCTACAAACACAACGTCTTCTTCCGGGTCTGCACCTTCCTTTACGCTATCAATCAATCTGAGCACCATCACAGCCGGCGAAAGTCAATGGTCAACCATTACTCTTTCAAACGGCACTGATACAACTAGTGATTGTTATAGAACTTTTGATAACGGTAGCGGTGGCTACATTAACAGGAATGATACTTTTAAAGTTTCTCCAATCCAAACAACAATTTACACAGTCACATGCTATACGCCGCCAGGTTTATATGGTGGACTATCGGCAAGTCAAAGCGTTACCGTAACCGTCATACCTGCCACGGTGCCCGCTCCCACCGTGACGATATCGGCAAATCCAACACATATATCGGCTGGACAGTCTTCAGTTATAACCGTCACCTCATCAGGAGCTGATAATTGTTATCTGAACGACAATCCCATCAGTACTAATGGCTCAACGACCGTTTATCCAGTAATACCTCCTTCCTCTTCTTTTACCTCTGTAGGCTATACTGTTGTTTGCTATCCGCTACCGAACAAAGGAGGTCTCCGCACCGTGCAGGATACTGCCGTATATATTCCTTCTCCCTCATCATCTATTTATCAAAGTTCTAATATGGCAAGCATCCTCGACGCGCTTCGAAATACTCTGCAACAATTATCGGAACTTATAGGCCAGTAATCCTATCTGTGTATAACTCTCTTGCCATAGCAGAGAGATAGTAGGATAATTAAATCATTAGTAGTAAAATCGTATAATAAATAACTTGCCTCCAACTAGCTCATCTTTCTTTGCTCGCAAGAAAATATTGACCTCTATCATTGCAATCGTCGCCATTCTTGTAGTTGCATGGTTTGTATATTCACGCTATGCGGGTCCCGATAGCGACAAGACAGTTGCCGAGCAAGTAGCCGAAGAGGTGGCCAAGGCAGAAAATCCTTTCAAGGCAGACAACCCGCTCGCTAATGTCGAGGTAAATCCCTTCGAAAAGGCGAAAAAGGTGCTAAATCCTTTCGGACAATAATATGAAGCGACTCTATACCATATCTCTGCTAGCCATCCTTCTTATCGCAGGCACAGCGTATGCGCAGACGGGAGATATTGACGCGGCGCTCAGCGATTTAAGCGAACTCTACGGTTCCCCAGTAGTCCGTGTCGATCAGGCGCGGGCAATCTGCAATCAAGAGCAATACATGGTCGAATGCGCCGAAATAGGCAAGAAATACAATCTCTACTCCGAGGAGCGTGAGCGCGAAGTTGATGTCCTGCTCACACAGTTCAAGGGCGATGTAATTGAAGAATTCAAACAATGCGATAGTACGGAATGTCTCATTGGAGTCGCAACAAAGATTGCCCAGCAATTAAGCAGCCAAAATCCTACTCTTGCGCGGAACATCGATCTGACGCCCGATCGCGTGAGGGAGAAAACTACGATTATCAACGCCGCGAAGACAGTCGGTGTTGATATTGACGAATGCCGGGCTATGGATCCGGACAGCGCCTCGGTTGAACTCTTGCGCGCCTGCGCGAAACTGGCGAAGAATGAGACAGTACGGCAATATATTCCAGAAGAGTACCGCATTCATATCGAAAAGACAGAGGATACAGCTGCACTTAAAGAAGCTCTTGAGAATAGAGAACTTGCTTGCGGCGATGGAACGCTGGAAGGATGCGGTAAATTCTGCCTTAATCCCAATGTAGGGGTTCAGGGATCATCTGCTATTCCTCCGGTATGCCGCCAGATTGCCGAAAGGTTCTTCGGTAATGAAGGTGTAAGAGAGCTTGAGGATGCTTATGAGCATGTTCTCCGAACATATGATGAGGCGCGAGTTATCTACACCGAGGAATATCGGCCGGAACAGAGAAGTGGCACGACGACGCAGAACGCCAGATTTTGTCCGAATGTTGCCAATACTCCTTGTCCGCCCGGGCAGTACCGGCAAGAGTCGATTAACGAATTCGGCTGCTTCGCTCTTAGCGCTTGTATTCCTTTCAATACTAAAACATTGCCGGAACCGGAAAAAGAACGTGTCATATGTCCTGCTCTATACTCCGTCAACTCATGCTCGAACGGCGCGGAGAAAGTAGTTACTTACAGCTCGCCTTCGTGCGGCACTTATTACGGCTGTCGACCGAAGGTTGAAGACCACCAGACAAAGTACCCATATACTTTCAGAAGCGGACGCGTCACAGTCTCCTTTGAAGAAGCGCGCGTCTATTGCTATGAATCAGGACCCAATGGAGCAACGGCGCGCGGCGATAAGGAGGAATGTCTGAGAAGTCTCGGCATTACCGTTCCAGAGATACCGCCCGAGAAGCAGTGTCCGCAATGGGGTAGTGGCTGGCACAGCATGGACCAGAGCGGCAACTGTTTCAATAAAAGCATGACAGAATACCGCACGCCGGGCGGCGTATTGCAGCAATGCTCAAATGCTTTCATCTACGGTTGTGCGACTAGCCGTGATATTCTGCCTCCGGCGCCGAGCGGGCAGAAAGAACAAGTCTGGAATAGTTTTGGACTTCGTTCATGGATACGCGCCGATGCTTCAAATACGCGAATCGCGGAGTTGAAGGCGGCTTGTGCCAATGTTCCTTCTAACTCAAACATTTGGCTTTCGCAATCAGGAATATCATCTAGCGCCGACTTCGGCATGCCTGATCCAGAGAAATGTCGTGTGGCATCAGCTTGCCCCTCCACCCAGTATTGGAACGGAAGTGCCTGCGTAACGACTGACACATGGCCATGGAATGGCGACTCAACCGCTACATCATCACCACAATGCTCCGACGGCCGTGACAACGATGGAGACAGTAAGACCGACTATCCGGCAGACACAAGCTGCTACGATGGTACAGATAACGACGAGTGGTACCCTCCAAGTAGCAACACAACATCTACAACCACCTACCAAGGTGACACCACTTCGTGTCCTGGATTTGCCTATGGTCGTTGGGACAGCAGAGGTGCACGCTACTGTCAGCTCAACAGTCAGACGTCTTGCCAATATTTCTACCCGCAATACCTGACTGAAAGTAATTATTCACCCTCAAGCTGTCCCGCAGAGCAATCGACTGGAACGGTAACAGGAAGTTGTTCGAGTGAGCTTCTAGGCCTCTTAGGGAGCGGGTGTCACTCTATGGGAAACGCGTGGTTCAACAGCGACATGACACAGTATGTGATGCCCGGGTCACAAACGGTACGAAATTGCAGTAACGAGTATGTCTCGGGCTGCACTTCCGGATCTGGAAACATTGGTACGTCTGGCGGCGCCCAATGCTCCGACGGCCGTGACAACGATGGAGATGGCAAGACCGACTACCCAGCCGACACAAGCTGCTACGATGGTACTGACAATGATGAGTGGTACCCACCGGAGGGGAGTCAGACTACTACCTCGTGCCCCTCGGGCCAGTATTGGAACGGGTCGAGCTGTGCAACCTCCAACACCTCATCGAGCAGTACATATTATTATGCAACCCCTAATTATGGCTCCGGCTCCTGCTCATCTGGTCAGTATTGGGACGGAAGCGCTTGCGTCACAAGTTCCTACCCCACGCCAAGCTCTGGTTCCTACCCCACGCCAAGCTCTGGCTCTGGCTCCGGTTCCTGCTCGTCAGGCCAGTATTGGGACGGAAGCGCTTGTGTCACTTCATCCTACCCAACCCCAAGCTCATATCCCACGCCTTCCTACCACACACCCGAATCCTACCCAACCCCCTCCTATCCGACCCCAGCCCCAACTTCAGGCTTAACGAATCCGCCACTTGCTTTTCTCTGTCCTGCTGGTCACCAATGGAATGGAAGCTATTGCATTAATACGGGACAACAAGCTGGCTTAATACAATCCATCGCCAACACCCTTGAAGCATTCTTCTCACTCTTCCGCTAAAATTATATAGAGGATGAAAAAAGCGAATCTTCTGCTTATTTCCGCTGTTCTCGCCTTAAATCCGCTTCTGGCTTTCGCCCAAACTGACGCTACGCTGATCATCAAACAGCTGCAGGAGCAGATAAAAATACTCCAAGCTCAAGTAGAAGAACTCAAGACTCAAATCACCCAAATAAAGACCGAGCTTAATTTAACCAGATCGCTCTCTCGAGGACTAAGCGGAGACGATGTCAAAGAGCTTCAGACCTTTCTCAAACAAAAATATCCTGAATTTTATACTGCACCAGTAACAGGCTACTTTGGGCCTTTAACAGAAGCGGCGGTTAGGAGATTGCAGGAGAGGGAAGGTATCGAAGCCTTAGGCATTGTCGGTCCGAAGACCACTTCCAAAATAAATGAGCTTATTACTCAAGGAGCCGGCCAGTCGGGAGTTGTCCCGCCCGGACTACTAACAGCTCCCGGAATCCAGGCGCCGGGAATTGAAGCACCAACAGTCCAAACAACTGTTCCCGCTCCCGCAGTCACAGCTCCTGCAACTTCAGTTACAACTCCCACGGTTGGAGGAAGTACGGTAGTGCCAGTTGCTTCAGTTCAACAAACAACAACTACTTCTACTACTACAAGCTCCGCTACGACTAGCACTACCACTTCGTCATCCTCTTCCTCGTCCGGCACTTCAGTGCCATCTACACCACTTAACTTCTCGGTGACTGGAGGAGTGGCTACCTTGTCTATGAGCTGGTCGGCACCAGACAATACCATAGTCGCTAGCTATAGAATTGATGTGACAAATACGAACACGAATGTCACAAGCATTATTACGACCAATGATACTAAAAAGGTATCGGACGGGCTTCCTGCGGGAGATTATTCCGTCTATATTGTTGCCATTGATGTTGCCGGGAACAGGTCTGCCCCTTCTCCGGCAATCTCGGCAACAGTAACATCGCAATCTGATAAGAAGATGTATACCGGATTTAATACTGATGGTTGGGGAACAGACAATACTTTCTGCTTACTTACCAATAAAGCCACTTCGATGTGGTCAGATACTGCCGCCACTTGTCAGGATAACTCCGGCACCTACTATGACTCCTGCAGAGCCGCTCCGAACGATTGGCAGAAAGTTGGATATAGCTGTACGGCAGACTCACTAAATCCAACGGTAATTAAAGTTCACTGCACAACAAGTTATGTCGGTTTTACGGGTGGTAGCTGCTCCGGAGGTGTTGTCTCGTCAGCACCACCCGCATCCTCGCCAAGCACAGGCACTACATCCAGACCGACATTAACGGCAGCCGTACTGAATTCGATAAGCTTAATCCTGCAACAATTATCAGAACTTATAACTCATTAATTAATCTATGTTCATGAATGCGAAAATAAAGGTTTTTACGCATCTCTTTTCGCAGTGATTATATATGGATAAACCGAAAGTTTTAACGAACGAGGAAATTGAAGCGGGGCTTAAAAATCTGCCCGGATGGGAGTTCGCTCGTGACCCCTCGACTGCGCTCGGAATAGGTAAAATTTGCAAAGAATACAAATTCAAGGACTTCATGGATTCGCTCGAGTTCGTGAACTTCGTGGCCCTAGTATTCGAGGCAAACGACCATCATCCTGATACCCACATCATGTACAATAAAATTCTTTTTGAGCTTCAGCGTTTCGACATCGGCGGCAAGGTCACGGACCGCGACCTATTTATCGCGGGCGAAATAGAAAAGAATTATCTTGCATGGTCACACCGATAAGATTTATGAATCCCGTACGAAATAGGCGTGAATATTTCTTACGGGAATTAAATTAATATTAATTTCGTATGGGATGAAAATTAACATCAAGGCGACCGGAATAGAGCTTACGCCGGCCATCTCGAATTACACGGAGAGGAAAATTTCCTCCCTCAATAAATATCTGGATAAAACCGGTGACGTGGTAGCGCAGGTAGAAGTGGGGAAGAGCACAAAGCATCATAAAACGGGGGAAGTCTTCATGGCGGAAGTGCACTTGATGGGCTCGGGCCTCGACCTCTACGCGGTTTCCGAGCAGAGTGATTTATACGCCGCCATAGATCTGGTTAAGGATGAGATAACGCGAAATCTCACTCATCTCAAAGGCAAACGCGAGACGCTTGGGAGGAGAGGCGCGCAGGCGGTCAAGAATATGATAAAAGGTCTTAATTTCTTCATAAGACGCAAATGAACCCCAGTTATTGGAACCAAAAAGCGAGCATTTGGGTCACCGCTGCGGTATTAATGGGAGGATTGGTGTCGGCAGTAATACTTTTTTTCCTGGTACGGTTTGAAAATAACCTGGAGGTTAATTACCTCGAAGAAAGTCTTGCCAATCCATCTCTCTTTTCCCCGCAGGAATAACTTTAGTCGGAGTAAATTTACCTTCTTTTACCTCCGCGTCTTTGACTACCACCCTGATTTCCTTTCCGGTTTTTCTTTTAAACAAGAGATAAGCTCCGGGCCACGTGCTGTAGGCGAGCACTTTTCTTAAATTAACCTGCGCATCATCTTCTAAATTCAGAAGCCCTTCTTCTTTCTTTACCAATTTGGTATATGTTGCTCGTGAATTATCTTGTGGAATCGGCTTTGGTAAATTTGGAATGATTTTTACTAAAAGTTTTCCCCCGGCACGAGCAAGCTTTTCTTCCAAGACATCATAATGGTCGGGGAAGGGTATTACAGAAACTTTTTCTTGAGCAACTATCGGTCCGTGGTCCATCTTATCGTCCATTTTTATAATCGTTACGCCTGGATTTTTGTTTTGCAGAATCAAATTTTGGATGGGGGATGGCCCGCGCAATTCAGGTAATAAAGATGGGTGCACATTTAAAGAGCCGTATTTCGGCATATCAATTACCTCTCGCGGCAATATTTTCCCGAATGAGGCGACGATGAATAAGTCCGCCTCTGGCAGCTTGGGCAAAGGGGCTTTGGCGGAAGCAATCTTCATTATTGGAACATGCCCCGCGCGTTCCAATTCTTCTAAAACATATTTTGATAATTGAGAACTGCCGAAGAAGACGAATGAGAGCGGCGGAACATCCCGCACTTCTTCCGCCTTGTCGATAAAAAGTATACCGTTGAGATGGTCTATCTCGTGCTGAAAAATCTGTGCCAGAAGTCCTGATGCGCCACGCGTAATTTTTTTACCATGCTCGTTGTAAGCAGAGATGGTCACTTTTTCATGGCGCAACACCTTGCCATAGAGGTAACGCAATGACAAACATCCTTCCTCCATCTTTTTATTTTTCTTGGAAGTTTTAACAAGTTCTGGATTGATAAATACCAAATCCTCCGCTTGTTTTGAAATTATTACTCCTTTGATTATAAATATCCTCAAACTCTCTCCTATTTGCGGCGCGGCAATAGCTACTCCGTCCTCTTCGGTATGAAGCGCCTTTTTCATCTTAGCGATGACGTCTCCGAGCTTCTCTGTGCCGATATCTTCGAACAGTACGGCTTTAGCTTTTTGTCTAAGAACTTTAGCATCTTTACCGAGTATCAGTTTTTCGTGCTTCATATTATTGATTCAGGGTCCACTTTAATCAAAAATTGCGGTCCAAGCAAAGACAGAGTTTCTAAGAGCTCTTGGTTTGGCCATTCCTCCCGCGGAATTCTCATGATGAGTGAATCTTTGTAAACGTCGGGATGCCATTTTAGAAACCGGTCTTTGACGGCGAGAACATTCGGCGCAATCACTTTTATAAAAATCGAGAAAGGTGGATAAAGAAGCGCTTTTCTCTCTTCTATTTCATTGGTGTAGAAATCGATGATGTTGCCCAGAGCCGCCCAGGTCAATACTTGCTTGCCGATGTTTCTCGTCTGGACGATGGTTTCTTTCTCGGCTATTTCACGCAGGCGGCTTGTCAGGTAAAAAATCTTTTCATTGACGCCGAAGTCCGGTATTGAGAAGAACGAGTCAGCCGAGACTAGGGTGTTGTAAGGGATTTTTTCTATGTGTAATAAAGCAAGTTCCGTGCCGACCAGTATTCCTCCGGATTCGTCAAATCGCTTCATGATGCCTAGAACCTGCCGGTCTGTCGGAGCATGGTCTTTATCAAGGAGGTATACATTGGCATTTGGGAAGAGTTTCCGCGCTTCAACGGCAATTTTTTCCACCCCGATGCCCAAAGGCACCAATTTCCAACTGCCGCAATAGCCGCAAGTGGTGGAACTCTCGCGTCGAGTGCCGCAAGCATGGCAAATATAGATAGTGCCGCCACCGCTCTGCCGGTGGAGGACTACCGGCGCTCCGCAATTGAGGCAAGGAAGAATAAGGCCGCAGTCTCCGCAGACAGTAGTGGGGGAGAGGCCCTTTCTCATGCCGAAAAGGAAAATTTTTTCTTTTTCTTCCAGCGCTTTCTTAATGAGCCCTTTCAATTCGCGGGAGAAGATTTCGAATTCCCCGTCCTTATTGGCCGAGGTACTTACGTCAACAAGCGTACTGGGGGCGGCTGGCAAGCGCCATCTGACAAGCGAGAGTTCTCCCTGTTCCGCACCTTTTTCTTTCCAGTACCAAAGAGTTTCAAGAGAAAGCACGGAATCCCCGAGTATGAGCTCTCGCCCGGTTTCTTGGGCAAGCTTTTCAATGAAGACTTTGAAATGTATATAAGGGCTCGAAAGAGTTCTCCAGGCGCGGGAATTCTCACGCTCCATGATGATGGTATCTAGGTCCCGCCGCTCGAACGCGAGGCCTGCCGGAGTAGTGATGAATAGTATGGGATGGCTCTCCGATGCGGCGCCTACCCAGGCATTTCTCGCTTTATCCAGCTTTTCTTTTAAAGTGAAGACATAAACATATTCGGCAATGCCTTGGGAAAGCCGTTCCATGGCTTTGAGCGCGTCGAGGTGCGTAGGCACTACAAACATTATAGAAGTCTTTTTCGCGAAGCATTGCCGTACCATGGCCCGGTATTGGCTAAAGCGTTCCTCGGTTTCCATTTGGAGAAGTATTGCCTCTTTCGCTCTGCGGTTTCCGGATTTTCTTGCACCGTTTTTATTCTTAAAAAATAATTCTGGTTTCTCCAGAAGTATTTTGGGCAGAAGGATTGCAAACAGAGCGCCGGCAGATGTCGCGTAATACGTTGCCGTTTCTTTCACAGCGGAGAGGAATTGCGGAGAGAAGCCGGCGTCAAAGATATTTTTTTTCGGGATTTTTTTGAGCGCGAAATCGGCCCGGCGAATATCCGCCTTTGCGTCTTTGACGTCCCTAGACCTCTCGACTACGGCTATACCGAGATTTTTTCTCACAGGTACTTGGACCAGAGTTCCTGGAGAGGGTTGGGCAAAGGAGAAATAAGAAAGTGTTTCCGGCCCGGCATTTTTGGAAATGGGGACGACTTTTACTTCTCTCATCCCGTTATAGTATCATGATGTAAATTCTTATGGCCAAGAAGCTCGGCATCGACCTCGGCACCACCAATATCCTGGTTTTCGTACCCGGCAAAGGCATCGTTTTGAACGAGCCGTCGGTCGTGGCAGTCTCCGGCGATAACAAGATTCTCGCCATCGGCGCGGAAGCCAAGACCATGATAGGTCGCACACCCGGAGATATTATTGCTTACAGGCCGATGAAGGACGGCGTTATCGCGGACTACCGCGTGACAGAGGCGATGCTCCGCTACTACATAGACAAGACCCTGGGCCGCTGGAATATCTGGAAGCCCGATGTGCTTATCTCCGTGCCCGCCGGGGTAACCTCGACGGAGCGGCGCGCGGTTATCGAAGCCGCCGTCAAGGCGGGCGCCCGGAATGCTTATGTGGTCAAAGAGCCGATTCTTGCCGCCATCGGCGCCGGCATTCCTATCCAGGAGGCGGCGGGACATATGATAGTGGATATCGGCGGGGGGACTACCGATGTGGCGGTTATTTCCCTCGGCGGCATCGTCGCTTCCATTTCGGTCAAAGTGGCCGGCAACAAGATGGACGCCGCCATTATGGATTATGTGAAGAAGACGTTTAATCTCGTCATCGGCGACAAGATGGCCGAGGACATTAAGATTAAAATCGGTTCGGCCATACCGGTTGACGACGAGCTCTCCATGCAGGTCAAGGGCCGTGATTTCATTCTCGGCCTGCCTCGCACGGTCGAAGTGAAGACCAATGAAGTGGTCAAGGCGGTTTCGAAGGAGCTGCGGGAGATGGTGAAGGCGGTCAAGGAGGTCTTGCAGGAGACTCCACCGGAACTTTCTTCCGACATTATTGACAGGGGAATCATCATGACGGGTGGCTCTTCCCAACTTCGCAATTTCCCTGAACTAATGCTCCGCCGCACCGGTGTTAAAGCGGTCCTCGCCAAAGACGCGTATTTCTGCGTAGCCAAAGGCACCGGCGTGGCTCTCGAACACCTTGATACTTATAAAAAGAGCATCATCGCAAAGAGATAATGGCTATTAAATTTAAAATTAACAGCGAATTCAAGCCGGCGGGGGACCAGCCGAAGGCCATAAAGGAATTGACGGAAGGTGTCAAAGTCGGTCTAAGGCATCAGACTTTGCTCGGTGTAACCGGTTCAGGCAAGACCTTTACCGTAGCCAATGTCATAGCTAACGTCGGCAAACAGACGCTTGTAATCGCCCACAACAAGACCTTGGCCGCCCAGCTCGCGCAGGAGTACCGGGAATTCTTCCCGGATAATGCCGTGCATTACTTCGTCTCCTATTACGACTACTACCAGCCGGAAGCATATCTGCCCGTTACCGATACTTATATCGAAAAGGAAGCGATGATAAATGAGGAAATCGAACGCCTGCGCCACGCCTCGACCCAAGCATTGCTCACGAGGAAGGATGTTATCATCGTCGCTTCTGTTTCTTGCATATACGGTTTGGGAGACCCGGCGGAGTATGAAAAGGTGAATCTTAAAATAAAAACGGGAGACAATATTTCCAGAGCCAATTTCATCAGAAATTTAATCGATATCCATTACTCGCGGACAAATGCCGACTTGAAACCAGGCACCTTCCGCGCTCTCGGCAACGCTCTTGAGATAATGCCCATCTCGGAACGTATTATTTATCGCATTGAGCTCGAAGGAGTAAAGATTAAAGTTATCAAACGCATTGACGCGGTCTCTCGCTCGATAATCAATGAGATAGATACCTTCTACCTCTTCCCGGCCAAGCATTTCATAACCCAAGATGATGCCAATAAACGGGCTTTGGAGAGTATTAAATCCGAACTCGAAGACAGATTGGAAGAATTGAATAAAGAAGGAAAAAATCTTCCCGCCGAGCGTCTGAAAAGGAGAACCACTTATGACTTGGCAATGATACGAGAGGTGGGCTATACAAATGGTATAGAGAATTATTCAAGGCACTTTACAGGCAAGTCACCGGGGGAGGCGCCATTTACTTTACTAGATTATTTTTCAAAGGGTTTCTTAACAATTATTGATGAATCGCACGTGACCGTGCCGCAAATCGGCGGCATGTACGCAGGCGATAAGAGCCGCAAGGACACACTCATAGAACACGGCTTCCGTCTGCCTTCCGCGAGAGACAACCGCCCGCTCAAATTCGAGGAATTCAATGAAAGGGTGGGGCAGATTATCTATACCAGCGCCACGCCGGCCGATTATGAGAAAGAAAACAGCCAGAAAGTGGTAGAACAAGTCATCCGCCCAACTGGCCTTATCGACCCGGAAGTGCTTGTCCGACCTATCCAGTCGAGGCAAGACCTCAAGAATTCCAGAGGTCTTGCCTCTGGGTATCCAGGCCAAATCGCTGACTTTATAATTGAAGCGGAAAAGGCGATTGCCAAAGGCGGCCGCGTGATAGCCACAACACTTACCAAGAAGATGGCAGAAGACTTAAGCGAGTACCTTAAGGAGAAAAAGATTCGGGCCGAATACTTGCATAGCGACATAAAGACTATTGAAAGAATCGAGATTTTGACTAAGCTCCGCCGGAAGGAATTCGACTGTATCGTGGGCGTCAACCTTCTGCGAGAAGGCCTCGACCTGCCAGAAGTAACGCTTATCGGCATTCTCGATGCAGATAAGGAGGGCTTCCTCCGGTCGGAGACCTCACTTATCCAGATAATCGGCCGCGCGGCAAGAAACGTGGAGGGCAGAGTAATTCTTTATGCCGACACAATGACCGGCTCGATGAAAAGGGCCTTAGACGAAACCGCCCGCCGACGCACCCTCCAGACCGAATACAATAAAAAGCACGGCATTACTCCGCAGACCATTATCAAGAAGATAAAAGATATTACCGATACGCTCGAACGTGAACACCATCAAGCCGTCGGCCTGCTTCTGGAAACGGACGAGAAGCTTTTCAAAAAATCTCCCAAGAAACTTATCAAAAATAAGATGAAGGAAATGGAAGAAACGGTAAAAAATCTCGACTTCGAAACCGCCGCTATTCTCCGCGACGAGATACGGGTGCTTGAATCTCGTATGTGATAAGATACACCCACCCTACGGGCAAACCGCAGGCCGATTTTTGTTATGCATAAAAAAGAGGAAAAACAGGGGGATAAAATCATAGTGAAAGGCGCGCGGACACATAACCTTAAGAATATTACGGTCGAGATGCCGAGGAACTCGATGATTGTCATTACCGGCCTTTCCGGCTCGGGCAAATCTTCGCTTGCCTTCGATACCATCTTCGCCGAGGGACAGAGGCGCTATGTGGAATCGCTCTCAAGTTACGCGCGGCAGTTCTTGCGCCAGATGCAAAAGCCGGATGTAGACGAGATTGTGGGCCTCAGCCCCGCCATATCCATCGACCAGAAGTCCCGCTCGAACAATCCACGCTCGACCGTGGCCACTATTACAGAAATTTACGACTATTTGCGCATTCTCTACGCCCGCATCGGCCGCCCGCACTGTCTTATCTGCGGCACCGAAATAAAGAAATTATCGAACGAAGAAATTAAGAACTTTATATTAGAAAAAGTGCCAAAGGGCGTTTTCGAGATACTTTCTCCCATCGTACGAGGCAGGAAGGGCGAATATTATCAGCTGCTCTATGACCTTCTGGGCAAAGGATACACCACGGTGTTTGTCGACGGCAAGAAGCACTCTCTTCGCGAGCGCATTGTGCTAACCAAGACCAAGAAGCACGAAATATCGGTATTGGTAGACTCAATCGATTTGGAAGAAAGCGGCGCGGAAGAACGTCTCTCTGAAGCGATTGAAAGGGCTCTTTATGAATCAGACGGACTCTTAATCTTGAAGTTTAAAGGTGAGGAGCATCTTATGTCCGCCAAATGGGCCTGCCCCAAAGACGGTTTCTTCTTCCCGGAGATTGAACCGCGCCTCTTCTCATTCAACTCTCCTTACGGCGCCTGTCCGGATTGCAATGGCCTCGGTACGAAATATCTTTTCGGCTCGGAGCCGTGTCCGCGCTGCGGAGGCAAGCGCCTGCGGGAAGAGGCACTCCATGTTCTCATAGGAGGTAAAAATATCGTCGACCTCACCGCCCTTTCCATCAAGGAATGCGATGAATTATTTAAAAAGCTCAAATTGACCGTGCGCGAGAAGAATATTTCCAAAGTGGTTACCAAGGAAGTCGAGGCCCGGCTCTCCTTCATGAAGGATGTCGGCATCGAATATCTCTCCCTCGACCGTCGGGCCCACACGCTTTCCGGCGGAGAAGCACAACGCATCCGGCTCGCGAGCCAGCTCGGCTCCGGACTTGTCGGAGCGTTATACGTACTCGATGAGCCGACCATCGGTCTTCACGCCCGCGACAATGAGCGTCTTGTTAAGACGCTCATAAACCTGCGAGACCTGGGCAATACCATTATTATAGTCGAGCACGACGAAGAGACCATTTACTCATCGGATTATCTGGTAGATATCGGTCCAGGTGCCGGTATTCATGGCGGCAAGGTGGTAGTGTCAGGAGACCTGGATGGTCTCCTGACTACTCCCAGGAATCAAAGCGGCTCGCTTACCCTCGCATATCTTCGAGGCGAAAAGAAAATAGAATTGCCCGAGAAGCGACGCACGTCCGAAAGGGGGAAAATAGCAATCCGCGCGGGCAAGATTTTCAATATCAAGCACTTAAACGTCGATGTTCCCTTGGGACGGCTAATTGCGGTTACAGGCGTCTCCGGCTCCGGTAAGTCATCTTTCGTCTATGAAATTTTGCACAAAAATCTTCAGGCCCGGCTTGACCGTCGCTACCGGAACGCCAATACCTACAATTGCCAGTCCTTTGCTGGTTCGGAGTATCTGGGCCGCTCCATTCTCATCGACCAGTCGCCCATAGGTCGCACGCCGAGGTCGAACCCGGCCACATACACTGGTGCCTTTACCTTCATCCGCGAACTTTTCGCCGAGACGGCGGAAGCGCGGGCGAGAGGTTGGAAGGCGAACCGCTTCTCCTTCAATGTTAAGGGCGGCCGCTGCGAGACCTGCCAGGGTAATGGCATGATAGAGGTGGAAATGCACTTCTTGCCGACAGTCTATGTACCTTGCGATGTCTGTCGCGGCAAACGCTTTATGAAAGAGACTTTGGAAGTGAAGTATAAGAAAAAAAGTATTTATGATGTGCTCGAGATGACCATAGAGGAGGCGGTTAAATTCTTCGAAGATATTCCGGCCATTTATGATCGTCTGAAAACTTTGGAGGACGTAGGTCTCGGCTACTTGGCGCTCGGACAGTCAGCTACCACTCTCTCCGGAGGAGAGGCGCAAAGGGTTAAAATCGCCTCCGAGCTCTATCAGTACCGCTCCGCCGGTTGGCGGATGGAAAAGACGATTTATCTTCTCGATGAGCCGACCATCGGTCTTCATTATGAAGATGTCAAAAAATTAATCGAAATTCTTCAAAAACTGGTAGATAAAGGCAATACAGTGGTGGTCATCGAACACAATATGGACTTTATAAAGAGCACCGACTACGTTCTCGATATCGGCCCGGAGGGTGGCGATGGTGGCGGCGAACTGGTGGCCAAAGGAAGCCCTGAACAAGTAGCCAATACTGATACCCACACCGGCAAGTATTTAAGAAAAGCATTAAGAAAGAAATGAAATCAAAAGATCTATCCCAATTTAATCTGCCAGATGTGCCGGGAGTTTACTTTTTTAAGCGTGGGAAAGAAATTCTCTATGTTGGCAAGGCCACTTCTCTCAAAGACAGGGTAAAGAGTTATTTCGCGCGCGATATTTTGCTTACCCGCTCGCCACTCATAGCCAAAATGCTAGATGAAGCCGACAAAATCGAGTTTATCGAAACTGATTCCGTGCTTGAAGCGCTCATTCTCGAAGCGAACGAAATTAAAAAGCATCAGCCGATTTATAACTCCAAAGAAAAAGATGACAAGAGCTACAACTTCGTCACCATTACCAAAGAAGATTTTCCTAAAGTACTTATAACTCGCGGCTTGGGCACGTATGGTCCCTTTCCGTACAGCGGAGAACTCAAGGAGGCGCTGAAAATTGTGAGGAAAATTTTCCCGTACCGGGATGAGAAATGCAAATTGACTGGAAAGCCGTGTTTCAATGCCCAAATCGGCTTGTGCCCGGGTCCATGTGCCGGTTTAATCAGCAAGGCCGATTACAGAAAACAAATCAGGAAAATAAAATTATTCTTTGAGGGCAGAAAAGAGACATTGATAAAATCTCTTGAAAAAGAAATGAAAAGTCTGGCCAAAGTTCACAAATTTGAAGAAGCAGAGAAGGTTAAACGTCAGCTCTTTGCCCTGAATCATATTCAAGATATCGCACTTATAAAGCGAGACTTAACAACTAACAACCGACAACCGACAGCTTTCAGAGTAGAAGCATATGACGTGGCGCACATCTCCGGCACTAATGCGGTGGGTGTGATGACCGTAGTCGAGGATGAAGAGATTAATAAAAGTCAATACAGAAAATTTAAAATCCGGATAGATAAAAACGACGATATAAAAAATCTCAAGGAGGTGCTCTCTCGGCGCTTAGGCCACCCTGAATGGAGATTCCCGAATCTTATCGTCGTTGACGGCGGCAAGGGACAAATAAACGCCGCTCGGAAAGTGCTTGAGGAGTCCGGTCTCGAGATGATAGATGTTGTATCAGTGGTGAAGGATGATAGACATAGACCCAAAGAGATTATTCCTAAATCTAGCATCCTAAATCCTAAATCAGAGCGAGCAATCCTGCTCGCCAACTCGGAGGCGCACCGCTTCGCCATAAACTACCACCGCCTGCTTCGAAGCGAGGGATTTAGGATATAATCTAGGAATGATTAAAGTCGCAGTCATTCGCGGAGGGCCTTCTTACGGTTACGACGCTTCACTGAAGACGGGTGCTTACGTACTTTCGCTTCTCTACGAATTGCCGGAAGTTTACGCGCCTCTCGATATCTTCATCTCAAGAGACGGGGAATGGCACTACGGCGGTCTGGTCCAAGAGCCCCACCTTGCCTTGCACGAAGCAGACGTTGTCTGGAATGCTCTCCACGGAGCGTATGGAGAAGACGGCCAAGTTCAGAGAATTTTAAAGAATCTGCACCTGCCCTTTACCGGTCCCGGCGCCATACCGGCTTCCCTTTCTCATAACAAGGATATGGCCAAGGTTCTTTATCGGAGGCACTCGCTTCTTACGCCGGACTCTCGGCTTATTATCGAGAAAGATTTCAATGATGACAAGCTTATCGCCGTCTTCCGCCATTTCCTTCCTCCAATCATAGTGAAGCCGGCCGACGGCATCCATGCTCTGGGCGTGCGCCTAGCGCGGACCTTTCAAGAATTAAAGGATGCGGTAAAAGATACCTTCAAACATTCCAAAAAAGCATTGGTGGAAGAATTTATAAGCGGACATGAAGTAAGTTGTGCTGTGGTAGAGAATGCCAAAGGGGAGAAGCTTTACTCATTCGTCCCGATAGGTAGCTTAAACTATAAGGAGAATCAGCAGATTGCAGATATGGCGAAATCGGCGCACGAAATGCTCGGTTTGAGGCATTATTCGAGCTCTGACTTCATCATTACGCCCAAAGGCCGGATTTATATACTTGAGACAAATTCACTACCTGTCTTTCATGAAGAATCGCTTCTGCGTCAATCGCTTCTATCAACCGGCTGGAAACCGAAAGATTTTGCCGAACATTGCATAAATCTCGCATTAAACAAAGTTTCTTAGTTGTGCTATATTAACTTTGGAAAGTTCACCTCTAGCAACACGCGTTGACTGCTCTACAAAGAGAGGCAGGTGTGAGGAGTATGAAACAACAGAAGCTTGACCTTGGAATCGCGGCCTCGCAACCAATCCTTTTCCCGGTGGGGCCGCAGATTGCCGCCGGAGTGAGAGCACTAGACGCTCTCGCCGGACCAAACTGGCGCGAGCGCGTCAAGAGGAAGCATCCAATTGCAAGCTATACCAGCTGCGTGCTCTGCCAGGTCTTCGGCGGGGATTACGCCTACGGCTGCGAGATGCTCGGTATCGACCCGAAGAGCAAGGAACCCGCTCAACTGGGTTTCAACGTCATCGAGCGAGACAGCCCTCACGCAGACAGGGAATTCGAAGCTCTGACCCACGGCTGGGAGCTTGTCATCAAGAACCCGTCGCTTCAGAGCATCAAACGCCTCAAAATCGCCGCCTAGTGGCACAATGGCCGGCCCCGATGTAATCGAGGCCGGCCATGAAATTTAATATTAGATAAGTGTGGTGTTATTCTAACATTTGCGCGAACCTTTTTTGAAAGAAATTCGGACTCGGCAGGGCGAAACAATTGACTGGGGATATGGATTCGCCCTGCCTCGGCTTCTGTCCCGCCCGCAGGAGGGGTCTGGGGAGGAATGCGGGCGGGTTTCGGAATTGCCCAAAAATTTTTTGAATCGCCAATATCAAACAGAAATGATTGGTAAGTCAGTTATATCAATCGTGCCTTTGTAAAGTATATGCGGAATACGATGATATAACAAAGGTCGCTCGCCTCTGCCAATCATTTCCTTGTAGTAATCTTTTGTCGCTTGGGGCATAGAAGAAAATTTCACTACTTCGTCAGGATTATACGGAGTAAAATTTTCTTCATTCATTTTGTCTTTGTTGTCGGCGTGAGCATATAAATATACGATTGCATTTT
>ERZ1292623.1875-Hain-H51-01um-R1-1875-length-19577-cov-4_pt1 | contig 19577 bp, 19 predicted proteins | sample MGYA00564398_ERZ1292623 | MGnify/ENA primary metagenome ERZ1292623 (study PRJEB36523, sample SAMEA6512633) | groundwater metagenome | collected 2019-01-07 | study: AquaDiva: Metagenomics assemblies of 32 groundwater samples | reverse complement strand
TGGCCATCTGCCGCTCATTTAACATCACCTGTCCGCCTAATTTGTCCTTGACAGCTGCATCAACAGATATTCTTTGAACCTGCTCTTTAACCCGGTTAAGCTCAATGGCCACTCCTTCCACAAAATACTCCATCCAGGGAGTTAAATCTCGCTCATGCGTATCTAGTACGAGCTGATTTGATACAGCTTGCAGCGTTAAGTAATAGTTCATGGGATTTTGATCAAAATATTCTTCAAAGGAGAAAAATTTGCGGATATCATAGCCATCCAAAAACATCACCAAGGTGGTCACCGCTCTGGCTACCCTGCCATTACCATCAACAAAAGGGTGAATTCTGGACAGTTCATAATGAACAATACCGGCCCTGATAACCGGATGAATAGCTTTAGCTTCATCGGAATTGATCCAGTCAACCAAATCTTCTATCAAAAATGGCACCTCGGCCGCCGGCGGAGGAGTATAGGAAATTTGACCTGTTAAACTATTGCGAATGACCACCTGACGTATTCTAAATATCCCCATCACATCCTGAGGTTGGATTTTTTCCACCACTAATCTGTGTATTTCTAAAACAGCTTCTATGGTCAGTAAGCTCACCTCATCAATAAATTTTAATACATTTCTGTAATTTAATATCTCTTGAATATCTCTGTATCGGGCTATTACCTCTTCTCCGGATAAAACCTCTTTTACCTGTTCTTCGGATAATGGGTTTCCCTCCAAATGGGTTCCGTGATGGATACTTCTCTCCAGCGCCTCTTTTCTAAATTTAGCTTCCCAAACAGGTACCAGAGGAGCATTTATGATCACCTCACGAGCTGCATCAATTCTGCCAATATTTTTTAAAATTGAGTTAGTTATGGTATATTTGGGCACAAACATGTTATTTCCTCAACATTCTTAAAAGCACTAAACTGGCAATAACCACAGTCACCACCAAAAAAGAATAACGGGTCAAAATAGTCAAAAAAATCTCCCCTACCGAATAAATTAAAATACCCCAAAGTGGTATCCAGAATAAAGAAGATATGGCAGCCAAAAAGAAGAAATATAAAAATTTAAATTTTAAAGTGCCTGCTCCCAATGATAAAAAAGAGGCCACATTGGGATAGGCAAATCCCAAAATTAAGCCTTTATCACCAAATTTGTCAAGCTGTCCCCGGGCTTTAGTCAGCACCCAGCCATAGCCAATTTTTTTTAAGATATCCCCAAATCCAAAATAACCCAGTAAAAAATCTATAGTATAACCTATCACTAACCCTGAAATTGCAGCAAGAATTACCAGTGTCAACTCCAAATGGCCGGCTCTGGCAAAAATAGCCCCCAAAGACATGGCCATCAGTCCGGGCACAAAAAAATTAATCACCACCAAAGCTTCCAGCAAGGCGCTGACAAAGATAATTTCATAACCATAGCTTTGATAAAGTTTGGTAAAATATGCCAAAATCTCCTGCGCGGTGGGGATGACCCCTTTAACTGCCACCAAAAAAACTATATAAATGGCAATTAAGAAAAATGGAACAATCAGTTCTCCGCTTAATCTGGCAGATATGGAACTTACAAAATTCTTCACTTGTTAATTTTTGCACAATTCCCGCAAAAAAGAAAGACTTTAGGCAAGGAGCATCCTCAAAAGAGCCAGACATTCATCATGTAGTTTATAAGCCTTAGAGAACTTTGTCAAATATGATATTATTTAGTTATGGCTAAACATACTAAAAAGGTTGAAGAGAGATCCTTTCATAGAGAGCTGATCCAACAACTAGTCACTCTTTCTACTTCTGGATTTGGTCTAGTAGCAGCGCTGGCCTGGAATGAGGTGGTACAAACCTTTGTCAAAGAGTACATTCAAAGGTTTTACCCGGACCAAGCAGGAGTGATCTCCAAATTCATCTATGCCATCATCATTACAGCTTTTGCTGTCTTTATCACCTATCAACTGTCCCGCCTGGCATCCCGCTTTTCCAACAAGAATTAGTATTGCGTAATTCTTCCATCCTCCACCCTTAAAATCCTGGCTTGATCTAAAAAATCCTTAGGAATATTTTCCAGTTCTACTGTGGCAATGATAGTTTGCTGTTTACCCACCACCTCCACCACATGAGCTCTATGATCAGCATCCAGCTCTGAAAAGATATCATCCAATAAAAGTATTGGTCTTTTATCTAAAATTTTGGCCATGTATTCCAGTTGAGCCAGCTTATATGCTAAGGTGGCTGTTCTTTGTTCACCTCGGGAACCGAAATGTGCTAAATCACGACCAGATCCCTCGACGACAAAGTCGTCTCGGTGTGGCCCAATTAATGTGGCAGCTGCTGCCACTTCCCTACCATTAGTTTCTACCAACCTCTCAACAGATATTTCACTTTCTCTGTATTCAAACCTAAACTCTCCCAACGGGCTCTCCAGACTGTTAATAAACTCAAAAAACTCCCCTCTCCTGTCACTGATCATTTTCCCCAACTTAACCAGCTCATCTGTCCAGAAGTCTAGCTCATCCACCTTACCTTGTCCTTCTCTAATTCTTTTTAATACCCTGTTTCTTGATGACAAAAACTGCTCGTATAAAGTCAATGACCGCTTGTACTGCGGATCAACTTGGGCCAGCGCCAGATCCAGATGCCATCTTCGCAAAGATGGAGAGCCTGTGACCATATTTATATCTGAAGGATAAAAAATTACTGCCGGCAGATTCCCTATAAAATCAACCACTCTTCTTAAGATACCATTAACCAAAACTTTCTTTCGGGCAGGATTGACCTGATCTGCTCTATTGAGAACTGCCAAAAGTTTCCTCTCTCCACCATCCACCACAACCCCTTCCACTCTGGCAAATTCCTCACCCCTCTTTATTAACTCATCCTCATTTTCCACTCTTTGAGACTTGCCGGTCGAGAGAAAATAAATAGATTCTAAAAGATTGGATTTACCGACTCCATTATTACCTACTAAAATGGTAGATTTTTGATCAAATGTTAACTTAATTGCAGAATAATTTCTGAAATTTACTAAATTTAAATTTTTAAGAAACATTACCTCTCCCAATGTCCCAAGCCCAAAAATTCTCTGATTCTAAAAGGCAGCCTGTGTTCTGCAAAAAAGATGGCCGGTTTCCCAGCCAGGATTCCTGTGATAAAAATAATCACTCCCAAGCTCATAAAAATAGGGGTAACTCCAAAAAAATCAGATAAGGCTCCTGTCAAAAGTACCGGAATGGCGGCAAAAGCATTCATGGTCACAAAAAGGGTGGCAAAAACTTTACCTCTTATTTTTTGATTGGTATTTTCCTGAAGTATTGTTTGCGAGGAAATAATAATTACCACACTGCAAACTCCCATAATAAAAGCTCCCAAACTAAAAAATGTGGAAAGAGTTGGCGCTGCATGGAAAAAACGCAACTTGGGAATTTCCAGGGGTAAATCAGCTGCTTGGATCAGTTGGGCCAAAGTCGGGGTGATTCCCGCCAAAAAAAATAACACCCCAATCAAAGTTATGGCAGGAAGAACAAAGGCTCTTTTGGGTATTCTGGCGCCAAATTTGCCTAAAAAAAGAGCCCCCAATACCATCCCCAGTCCCAAAGGAAGCATTAAAACATATGAGGCATCAGTGGCATGAATTTTTAGCACCCTTTCCATATAAGAGGAAAATACCACTGCCAAAATGCCAATCACTCCCTGAACCGCTGACAGCAGTATGATGGACGTGACCACATTTAGCCTTCCCCTGATAAAACTTAAAGTATCTTTAGTCTCCTCCAAAACCACCCCAATTAGTTTTTTCAGATTAACTGTCAGTAAAAAGTTTTCCAAACGTCTGTTGCTTGAGGCCACAATTTTTGGCAAGTTACCGGATAAAAGAAAGGCCAGAAAAAGACATACAAAACCAATCAGGAAAATGGCATTGATACCAAAAAAAGAAAGGATTGGCCCGGCCATTGAATATCCCACCGCCACAGAGCCATACAAAGTCAGAGAAAATAAAGAATTGGCAGGCAGCAGTTGTTTTTTCTCAACCACCATGGGGATTGATGAGGATTCGGCAGGGGCAAAAAATTGAGATAAAGAGCTCATAAAAAAAGTGTTCAGTAAAATTAAAGGGTATGAATTTTTAACAAATAGAAAAATAAGCATGGAGAGAGCCAGTAAAAAATCAATCCAAAGAATAATTTTTTTTCTGTCTGCCATATCCACAAAAACTCCTGCAAAAAAGCCAAATAAAAATGAAGGAACATAAATTGATAAAATCAGGGCAGAAACAGCAAAATTGGAATCTGTCAGTTTAAAAACCCAAATAATAAGGGCAAAGTTTAAGGTATTATAGACCAGCTGAAGCAATAGCTGATTAATCCATAAATATCTAAAGGCTTTATTTTTTAAAACATCAGTAAAAGTTGGCTGAGAGGACATAACAAGAATTATACTCTATCCTAAATATTTTGCCAAAAAAGATGGGGGGAGTACACAATCCAGTCGTGTCCTTGATCCTTTAGTACTATCAATTTAGACCTTGGAATGGCTTTTTGTAGTGCTCTACCTTGCCATAAAGAGTTTAAAACATCCTTTTCACCCCACATAATAATGGTGTAGTTTTTAATTTTAGATCCTTGTTCTTTTAAATCTACTTTAAAGGCATAACGCCCTAGTTTTATATGCATGGGAAGTTTTCTTATAAGATATCCTGAATTGGTGAAAAACTTGACTAACTTCGTATGCCCCCTGGTGAATAAATTTCGCAGCAAATTATTGGAAAGTTCAAAAATAGTCTCTTGACCATAAACTCCAGCTGAATCTACCAGATATAACTTATCAACCATTTCAGGATAGTGCATAGCAAACTCCATGGCCATAGCTCCACCTAAAGAATGTCCTATTAAACTCACCTTATTAAGATTTCTGGCTTTAAGGAAACTGACAAACTGATCTATAAAATCATCGATATTGCCAGTAGGGATAATCTCATGGTGATTGGCGACAATCACTTTATAACCCTTGGGGGCACTATCAACTAACCTTTTATATGATCTCTCACTCCTAGTCCATCCAGGAAGAACAACTAAAATTTCTGACATTTTGGACAAAAGTATGTTCCCCTTCCTCTCAATTGTACCTTTTTAATTTCTGTTCCACAGATCTTGCACGGATGTCTATCTCTACCATAAACAAAAGCATAGTCTAAAAAATAGCCTTTGTGACCCTCAGTATCCACAAAATGGGCCCTGGTGGAACCACCATGCTTAATACCATCCCTTAGCGCCCTGATCAACCCGTCATACAGTGCTTGAAACTGTTTATCAATCAGATTAACCACTTTAGTGCGGGGATCAATTTTGGCATTAAAACAAGCCTCGTTGGCATAAATATTTCCCACTCCGGAAACCACTGTTTGATCCATAATCGCCACTTTCACAGGCATATTTTTATGTTTTAAAAGATTTTCTTTTAATACTTGCCAGCTAAATCCTTTTTCCAGGGGCTCTGGCCCTAAGTTTTTTAGATCCTTCGCTTCGCTCAGGATGACAGTGGGCATCACTTTAATCCAGCCGAAGCGCCGCTGGTCATTAAAATAAAGATGGGATCCATTACTGAAGCTAAAAATAACCCTGGTATGGGAATTGGGCATTTTACCCACCATATCAGGAGTTGGATGGCCACCAACAAAACGTTTGCCGTCCTCATATATGAGCTGGCCTGTCATTTTCAGATGAAAAAGTAAGGTTACCCCAACGTCATTCCCGCGGAGGCGGGAATCCAATTCCGAACTAGAGTTTTCTAATTGGATCCCTGCATTCGCAGGGACGACGTCCACTCCTATATACTTACCTTTTCTCCAGATATTGAGCACTTTCTTACCCTGTAAGCCCTGAGTGAAGCCCGCCCTGAGCGAGGCCGAAGGGTCGAAGGGTTTACCATTTTGATTTAAGAAAGATTTAGCAGAAAGTATTTGAATTTTCTTAATGATTAAACCAACTATTTTCTTTTCTAAACCTAGTTTGATAGTTTCTACTTCAGGAAGTTCTGGCATGTTTTTGGACAAGATCTAAAATCTCTTCCTTAAACCTTTCTTTGGAAAATTTTTGAGATTGCCTTAGGCAGTCTTCAGGTTTAAATTTGGCAGGATCAAACTTTTTTAAAGCTGCCATAAGATTGTCTGTTGTTACCGTGCCAGGACCTCCGTAAAGTAAACCAGTCTTACCATCCACCACACTTTCTAAAAACCCACCAGCCTTTGGGGCTATTACTGGAGTTCCTGTGGCCATACTCTCAACAGGCACTATACCAAAATCCTCATCTTCGGATGCCACAATCAATGCTTTGGCATTTTGCAAAAGTCTTACTCTCTCCTGATCAGACACCCATCCTAAAAATTCAATATTTTTGAACCCCGCGGAGCCTTGGCGAAGTGGGGCAATTTCCGGTCCATCCCCGGCAACCTTAAGTGGTAAACCCAACTTCCCACAAGCTTCCACCACTACATCCACTCCCTTTCCCCTTACTAGTCTACTTAAAACTAAGAAATATTTTTTGTCATCCTGAGGCTTTGCCGAAGGATCTCCAGGTTTAATCTTGAGATTCTTCACGGAGTTTAGAATGACAGATATATCCACAGGTGGATATATCATCACCGAATCCCTTCTGTAAAATTTTTTAATTCTTTGGGCCACATTTTTTGAGTTAGCCACCAAAATATCAGGCCTCTGAGAGGTTTCAAAATCATAAATTCGCAAAATATGGTTGGCCAGTTCCCCAAACACCCTGGTCCACCAGTGTTTTTTATAGTTAAAAGAAGTTGCATACCCATATAAATAACGCGGTGGAGTATGGATATAGCTGATATGCAGGCTTTCTGGTTTGGTAATAACAGCCTTGGCAAAATAGGTGTTACAAGAGGAAATCACCAAGTCATATTCAGATAGATCAAAACTTTCAAACATCATTGGCGCAAATAATCTGAAGGGAGAAAGAAGTTGATTTGCAAATGGAAATTTTTGCAAACCTGATGTTCTTATATCCCAGTCTTTAAATCTCTTTCCATTTTCCCCCATTGCATCCAAATTTACATAAGCTGTATACAAAGGAGCATCCGGCCAAATCTCACGTAAGGCTTCCAAAACCCTCTCAGCGCCACCATACTCTTTTAAATAGTCATGTATCAAAGCTACTTTTAAATTTTTATCCATAAAAATTTACCCTGAGCGAAGTCGTACTTCGATTCCACTCAGTACGACCCTGAGTGTTAATCGAATGGGTCGAAGGGCTTCCTTATGATATCATTTTTTTTCGCCATTTAGTAAGCCATAAATAGATCAGTCCATAAAGTATGGTCCCTATTACTCCTACTACCAAATCATTGACCACATCAAAAGTTCCTCTGACATTGTGAGTTTTTAAAAATACATCAGTGTAATATTCTTGGGCTTCAAGTAACAGATGAATAATATTTGCCAGCCCCACCCCACCCCAAAAACTCCAGCCGAAAGCACCCAAAAGTACTGCTGCTAAAGCAGCTGTGGAATGAAAATGAGGGATTAAATCAAAGTAAAAGTAAGAATCATATAAATTAAAAGAGTTCCCGGCCATATCCAGCCAGAAAATGGATAAATAAAGATTATCCCACCAAAATGGATACTTGTGGTGAGCGAACTTGTGGTGAGAGTAACCGAACCAGTCGAACCATTTTTTCTTCCAAAAATACAATACAGGAAAAAGTAAACTTAAAGTGATCACAATAATAAAATTTCTAATGGGAATAGCTTTGCCGGCAAATCTGGGATCATCCGGAAAAAGCAAAACTTCTCCTAAAAAGTAAAGGATAGAAAGCCTGATGACGATGTTAATTATTAATCCCCAGTTCATAAGTTTAGTATATAGACTTTTTGCATGGAAACAAAATATACACCCATACGTATGAGTGTATAAAAATGAACCGAAGAATAAATTGTGTTATTATTAAACCATGCAAAAAGGGCAAACACAGGTTTTAATATTGGCTGGAATAGTAATTTTACTAGCTTTGGCCGGAGGGATATTTTTCCTGGGCAGACTAACTGCACCTAAAACTCAGACTCCAGTGGTTACCTCCTCTCCTCAACCCTCCGACTTGTCCACCGAAGCTTCAGCGAAGGTGGAGAATCCCACTACCAACTGGAAAACATATACAAATAGTACTTATGGTTACTCTTTCAAGTATCCGGAAGATTGGAGCTTGGATACATCTAAAGTGGAACCCGCAACATATAATAATGCTATTGCCTCCCCAAATACAAGTTCGGTTATTTTAACAAAAGATGGTTATGAATTTAGTTTTTCTTACTACTTAGAGGGAGTAGGCGGTGTATGCTCAATAGCGGCAAAAGTGGAGGAGGTGGATATTAGTGGCAGTAAGTTTTTGAAAAAGTATGTGAATACAAAATCAAATCCTCTCTGCTTCCCAGAAGGAGCGGGCGGGGAGGGCTACAAACCAAAACAAGAGTGTTATGATCATTTCAATGTAATTTGGATAAATAGCTTTCCTGATACGTATTCTTGTGCTTCATCATTTGTGCATATAAATGGAAAAAATTCAGAAATATCATTTAGCCTACCTAAATTAATAAAAGTAGGTGATAAAGAATTCTCTCTATATGAGGAAGCATTTAACCAAATCCTTTCCACCTTTAGATTCACCCAGTAGAAATTGTCCAGTTACGTAATGAGTTACGTAATGCATTACGTAATTAAACAGATTTTGCCACATCCATCAGTTGTTCAAACGACAGCTTGGTTGGTTTTGCATCTGGGGCTGCTGAGGAGCCGCATAAAACCATGTGGTGAGATTGATGTAAATACCACTCTTCCTCTGGTTTAATTTCCTTAATTTTTTGATAAATTGGTTCTAGATCTATCTCCTCTACAGGAGTAAAAAACTGAACACTACCATATTTAGGATCATACATTAAAAATAATTCCCCACCCTGTTTTTTACAGAAGGCTCTGTTTACAAAGTGAGATTTAATGGCAAAACTTTTGCCAAATTTAGATTTAAATTCTATCGCAGAATGCCAATCGATCAGCGCTTGTTGCTCTTTTTTTACAACCTCTAGAATTCTATCTAAAATAGCTGCTCCTAATTTCACTCCCTCTAGAGAATCTTCTTGATTACTTTTCATGGGTCTAATAAAAGCAGGCACAGAAAAAGAGTCAAACTCGTAAGGAGAGATTCCCAAATCAATCATCCTGACCCATTCTACTAGTTCATTTAGGGCTAATCTTTCTATCTCATCTTTAGGTTTTAAATCACTTTCTCTAATCTCTTTCCAAAGTAAAGATGTAGCACAATCTTTTAAATCTCCTTTATGTTCATCATATTTACCTCTACCTACTCCAAAATAAACTAGATCTCCCCTTTCTTCTAGGAACTTACCACCAGCAGTTTGAGAGATAAATTCAATCTTGGCATTAGAAAAGTCAGGATGAAATTTTTTAAAAAGCCAGATAGCTGAGATGTCATCCAGATGGGGATTAATGTGGGTTACCAGATAATTAGGCATTACTTATTCTACCACAACCTGTCCAGATTCTTCTTGATGACGACAATCATTAGGATCACCGAGGTTTAATTATCTTTTTTTTATTGTCTGGCTCTTCATTACGTCTGTGAAGAGCGACAGCTACTGTCACTGCCATCCCAGTCGCTGCTACAGCTGTCGCTCCTGCTGCAATCAGTAGCGCTTTTCCATGACCAGAGACAAAAGCAAAAATATGTTTACCCTCCTTAACCTTAGCCAAAATGCCATCATTATCTGGTCGTATTAAAAATTCAACAGCCTTATCCCTTACTCTCTCCACAGTTTCTGGCCTATCGGGGTTTAATGGAGTAGCAACATTATCAATCAATACAATTCCAGGAATTATCTCTAAATTAGGTGGATAATCTCCCCATGATTCTGGTAAATCACTTTTTGTTTCTCTCATAAGGGTTTCATTTCTCCCCAGTTTGGGCCTATTTTCAGGTCCACAACCACTGGCACAGATAACTTTATAGCATTTTCCATTTTGTCTTTGACCATCAAGGCCACTTTGTGGACTTGTGGTGAGCTTGTCGAACCATCACATTCAAATAACAATTCATCATGCACTTGCAGGATCATTGAACAAGATTGCTTTGCTTCGCTCGCAATGACAGAGGAGATTTCCACCATAGCTTTTTTAATAATGTCAGCTTGGGTTCCCTGTACTGGGTGATTAATAGCCATTCTCTCCCCTGCTGCCTTGATCATTCTATTGCTAGTTTTAAGTTCTGGGATATATCTTTTTCTTCCCCAAATAGTTTCTACATAGCCATTCTCATATCCAAATTCCAAAGTTTTTTGCATCCATTCTCGAACCTTTGAGAATTGTTCAAAGTATTCAGTAATATAAGTTCTTGCTTCCTCAAATGAAATTTTTAGCTGACGGGACAAAGCATGTGGACCTTGGCCATACAATGTTGCAAAGTTCATTGTTTTCCCCACCATTCTTTGCTGTTTGCTTACTTTATCAATAGGTACTTTAAAAATCTTTGAAGCTGTTGCTGCATGAATATCCAAACCTTCATCGAATGCTCTTTTTAAATTAGTATCATCAGCCAGATGAGCCATAATCCTCAGCTCAATCTGGGAATAATCTGCTGCCAAAATTATCTTTCCTTTTGGAGCAAGGAAGGCTTTTCTAATTTCCCCACCCTCCTCCCCTTTCACGGGAATATTTTGTAAATTAGGATTTTGTGAGGAAAGTCTACCTGTAGCAGCGCCTTCAACATTAAAAGTGGAATGTATCCGACCATCCTGACCCACTGATTTAGGCAGAGCATCAATATAGGTGGATACCAGTTTAAAAAGCTGGCGATATTCCAAAAGCATCGGCACCACAGGATGGGCCGTTGCCAATTCATGTAGTGTTTCCTCATCTGTTGATCTACCGGTTTTGGTTTTTCTAAAAACAGGTAAGTTTAGCTCATCAAAAAGCACTTCTGATAATTGCTTTGGACTGTTTAAATTAATCTGATGGCCTATTTTTGAGTAAATTTCTTTCTCAAGTTTTTGTAGTCTGCCTTTTAAATCTTTCCCTAATTTGCTTAAAAACTTCAAATCTATTAAAACTCCGGTTTTAGACATTTTCTGTAGGACTTTTTCCACTTCTTGATCTAAATTTGTTGTTTTGTCATTCTGATCCTGAGCATTAGCCGAAGGAGAAGAATCTCTAGATTTTAAGTCTTGAGATCCTTCACTAGCGTTCAGGATGACAGAAGCACCTGGGATCCTTCCAATCAAACTTCTAAACTCCAGCTCTTCAAACAACTTAATCACCTCCTGTTTATCAAAATCGTGCACTTCACATGCTTTTAAATCCAACCTAATTGGGGCTTTCAAATCCAAAGTTGCCAGTTTTTTACTCATCACAGCTTGCTCTACTCCCTCAGCTAGTAGAGTTTGCAACCTAGTAGGCAGAGTTTTTAAATTTTTTGGTTGATAGATTTTTTCCACTGAACCAAATTGTTGGATTAACTTGGTAGCCCAAGTTTCCCCTATCCCATTCACCCCAGGGATGTTATCAGATTGATCTCCAGCTAGGCCCTTATAATCTATTAACTTACTTGGTTCAAAACCATATCTTGTCACAAACTCGCTGACTCCATAAAGCCCCACATCTTGGAGAGTTTTCCTAGGCATTAACACCTTTATATTTTTATCAATTAACTGCATAATATCTCTATCCCCCGTGATCACTATCACCTCGAGGTTTTTTTGTTTTTTGGCTTGGGTAGCTAAAGTACCTATCAAATCATCAGCTTCATATCCAGAAAGACTAAATTGAGGAATATTAAAAGCTTTGGCTACTTGATAAACTCTGTCAAATTGAGAAGATAAACCATCATCAGCTGGACCACGGGTTGCTTTATACTGAGTGTAGGCTTGATGTCTAAAGGTAGGTCCTTTTTCGTCCCAAGTTAAGCCTAAAAAGTCTGGCTTCAGATCAGCTAAAGCTTTTAAAATCATGGAGGAAAAGCCATAAACCGCATTAACCAACTCACCCTTGGAGGTGGTAAAAGGAGGAGTGGCATGATAGGCCCTGTGCAACAGAGCGTTACCATCAATCAGAACCAGTCTTCTTGTCCTGAGCAAAGCCCGATTCATGCTCAAATTGTAACACTACTTGGGGTTAAATTCTAATGATCATTGAGCAGTTGAGGATGGAGTGGAACTGCGGCGATCTCTTTGTTGATTGATCACTTCTTCCTTGATATTCTGGCGTTTTTTTCGTAAATCCAAAATCTCATCTTTAAGCTTCTCTCTAACATTTTCCCTGCACCCTATTACTCTTTCTTTCAAAGCCTGTTTTTGATCATCAGCCAAACTTGAGGTTGTTGCTTCCCTGGTTAAGAATCTGCAGGCAAGGGCCTGATGAGCAGCAATTTTTCTGATCAGTTGCTGTTGTCTGGTAATATCCAGTTTTGTAAGAAGCTCTCTGTTGTGCTGCTCTGCCCGCTTTAAACTTTCCAATATAGCTGCCTTGGCAGAAGGATTTCCCACCTGATCATAAACCCGGGCCAAAACATCCACATGCCTGGAAATAGCTTCACCTGCTCTGACTGAACTGTCATTACCGCTTTGTGAAAACTGCCCAACTTGAGTAATATGCCTGAGATATTTATCCAAAGTGGGCTGGATCATTTCCTGCTGTTTTACTTTGATAAGAGACTTAACCTCTCTTAGTCTTCTTTGGGCAAACTCCAGTTCTCTGTTTAATTTAGCCTCACTGCTGACAGAGAAGGCCAGTTCAATTTGCTCTCTTAAAGTTTTTAAAAAATACAGCGGGGAGGCCGGATGAACCAAAGATTCACCAATCTCCACAGCCTCAGGTTCAGGAGCTACGGCAACCAAATCTTCTTCCTGGGCATAGGCTGTTGAGCAATTGGATAAAAAGAGGGTTAAGGATAAAGCCAAAACTGCCAAGACAATGGTAACGCGCATCTTTAACACTATATTAGTCTACCTTAAATTAAATGTCAACTTTTTTTCTTTCCCACCAGTTTTTCAAATTCATCAGTATCCAGAGTTTCTTTTTCAAGCAGGGTTTTGGCCACTTTATCAAGCTTGACTCTTTCCATCTTTAAGATTTTTTGAGCTTGTTTATAACAGGCATCAATAATCTTTTTTATTTCCACATCTATTTTTGATTGCATTGATTCGGAAACATCCCCTCCTTCATCCGACATCCTGGGCCAAAGACCAAACATGGACCGGGACTTGATATTAATCGGCCCCAAAGAAGACATGCCATACTCCACCACCATTTCTCTGGCAATGGAGGTGGCAATCTCAATGTCATTGGCAGCCCCGGTTGATAAATCCCCAAATACCATCTCCTCTGCTGCCCGACCACCCAAAGCTGTTGATATTTGCTCCAACAGTCTTGATTTGGTTTCATTTGACCTGTCCTCTGTTGGAGGAAACATGGTGTGACCCCCGGATATACCCCTGGCCACTATGGTGATTCTATGAACCGGATCAATATTGGGCAAGTGGTGCCCTACAATGGCATGACCTGCCTCATGATAGGCTGCCAATTTTCTGTCTTTTTCAGTCTGCATCCTTTTTCGCTGTGGCCCCAGTTTAACTTTAGTGGCAGCCTCTTCCAAATCTTTAGCCTCGATTGCTTTTTTGCCCTCCCGAGCTGCTAAAATTGCTGCTTCATTTAACATGTTACTCAGATCCGCTCCGGAAAAACCAACTGTACGTCTGGCCAGTCTCTCGATGTCAACATCATCTGTAAAGGGTTTACCCTTCATATGAAGTTTGATGATATCTTTTCGCTCCTCAATATCCGGCATATTTAAAACCACCCGCCTGTCAAATCTGCCTGGACGGACCAGGGCCGGATCCAGCAGATCTGGCCTGTTGGTGGCTGCCAGCACTATCACGCTCTCATTAGGAGTAAATCCATCCATCTCCACTAGTATCTGATTTAGGGTTTGCTCTCTCTCATCATGCCCTCCTGACATGCCAAAACCGCGCATTCTGCCAATTGATTCAATCTCATCTATAAAAATAATGGCTGGAGCGCTCTTTTTGGCTTGAACAAACATATCACGAACGCGGGAAGCACCAACACCTACCAACATTTCCATAAACTCAGATCCGGCAATTGAATAAAATGGCACTCCGGCTTCTCCTGCTACGGCGCGCGAAATTAGCGTTTTTCCACATCCGGGTGGACCCACCAAAAGTACTCCTTTGGGCGTTCTGGCCCCAATCTCTTTATACTTTGCGGGACTTTTTAAAAAATCAACTATCTCTTCAAGTTCCTTTTTGGCCTCATCTGCTCCTGCCACATCGGAAAATTTAATCTGTGGAGCATCTTTGGTAAAAAGGCGAGCCCTGGATTGGCCAAAAGAAAAAATTCCCCCTCCTGCTTCTTTGGCGTTTCTGAAGATTAAAAAGAAAAATCCCACCATCAAAAGAATTGGTAAGATCGCCCCTAAAACATTAAGCCAGGCCTCTTGAAAAGAAATATCTTTAATCTCAACTGTGGTTAATTTGGGATCAACTCCTGAGGAATCCAGGATTTTATAAATTGACTCACCCGCCTCTTTTCTGGACATTAGTTTTTCATCAGAATCTTTGATTTGAGCAGATACTTTATCTCCTTCCAAAGATAATTTCTCCACCTTTCCCTCTTTGATCATATTTATAATCTGTGAAATGGGTACCTCATTTGAAGGAATTGAGGAGCCTGACAATTGATAAAAAAAGATCAAGGAAGCAACAGCAATAAGTGCATAAACAGCCACTCCTTTAAGGATGGATATGATCCGACCATTAAATTTTTTTTTATGGTTATTGGCCATGGTTCGACTACTTCGACTATGCTCAGTACAAGTTCGCTCACCACAAGTAAAAGAATACTAACATAAATTAACGGATTTTGATACCTGGAGGGACCTTTTTAGGAACAGTTAAGAAAACTGGACCATTCTTTGTATCAGCTGCAAGCATCATCCCCTGTGACTCAAGTCCTATCATAGTGCGCGGTTCTAAATTTACCACAACTACTGCCTGTTTACCCACAAAATCTTTCGGTTTATACCACTGTTTAACTCCTGCTAAAATCTGCCTAGAATTTTCTTCTCCTAAATCAACTTCTAATTTAATTAGTTTTTCAGATCCTTCCACCTCTTCTGCTTCCAAAACAGTACCCACTCTTAATTCAACTTTGGCAAAATCATCTATAGTAATCATGATTTATAAGTTTTCCAAGTACCAAATTACAAGATTTCTTGGAATACTTGGTACTTCTTGATTAGAAATAATCAATCTTCATAACTTTTTTAACTTTAGTTAAAGTTTTTTGGGTTTTTTAATTTGATGTAGTGTTACCTGAGATGAAATTTCAGATTGTTTAGGTTTCCTACCAAGTGATTTTAACTTTTCCATAATCCACATTCTGACCATAGTTGATGGACCTACACCTAATTTAGCGCTTAGTTTTGTAAGTTGGGTCAGGGTTTTCCCATCCATTCTTACCCCTAAAATATGTTGCAAAGGTCTTACAAATTCAAGCTTAACAGGCTTAAATTCATCTTCAAATTCGGTTGTATCATGAGTATCCCACCACTCCACTTCTTCTTCATAGCTTTTGAATCTTGGGATTCTGCTTTTTTTTCTTTTATTTGTAGTCATAGTTATTTTATCTTTTTCAAATAGAGTTTCTTTTCATTTTTAGCAGCATCTCTAGCTGTTATTGGATCAAACCAACCATAATCAGCAGGCTCAATTATAATGACTAAATAACGTCCACTACCTGTCTGCCCAATCAGTCTATACCTACCTTGCTTTGTTTTAACATCATAATGTTTACCAAAAACAACTTCTTCTACCTCATCTGGCAAAACTCCGTGTCTTGAGATATGTTCCTCACGCCACTGATTCCAATTCAAACCTTTAATCTTAATCATTGTATAACATTGTTAAACAAAAAGCAATTACCTAAAATAATCAAGTCTCATAGCCTTCTTAACCTCTAACAAAGTTTTTTGGGCTTCTGATCTGGCTTTTTCAGTTCCCTCTTTTAAGATCCGTTCGACAAGCTTAGGATCTCGCTCGAAACGAGCTCGATTTTCTCTGATAGGCTGCAGGAAATTATTTAAAACTTTTATCAGGTACTTTTTTACCTCAATATCACCAACTTGGCCTTTTGTATAAGCCTCTTTAAATTTGCCTATCTGAGCTCTATCACTCTCAGCACCAAAGGCATCCAGATAAATAAATACAGGGTTTCCTTCCACGGTCCCCGGGTCTGTTGGGTGTATTCTTTTCGGATCTGTATACATGCTCATGACCTTCTTTTCTACCTCTTCTTCGGAATCTGTCAGGAAAATAGCATTATTCAAGGATTTTCCCATTTTTCCTTGTCCGTCAGTACCTGGTAAAGTTGGTACTTCCCCTATTAACGGTTCTGGGATTGGAAAAACATCTCCGTATAGATTATTGAATTTGATCGCCATATCTCTGGCAAATTCTACATGAGCCTTTTGATCCTTACCCACAGGCACTAAATTTGCTCTTGGAGTCAAAATATCAGCAGCCATAAGTACCGGGTAATAGAATAATCCTACAGTGTCTTGCTCTCCATGATCCAGCTTTTCTTTTAGAGCAGGCTGTCTTTCTAAAAGTGGTCTGGGTGTTAATAAACTTAAGAAATAGGCTAATTCAACTATTTCAGGAATTTTAGACTGCAGACAAAAAGTTACCTTATTAGGATCCAAACCAACTGATAAATATCCCAGCATTAAACCTCTGATGTTTTTCTCTAAATCAGCAGTTCTATCAAAGTGGGTTGTTAAAGCATGTAAATCCACCACCTCTATAAAGGTTTCATATTCATCCTGCAGTTTCACTCTATTGGCAAGTGATCCAACATAGTTTCCCAAATGAAAGCTATCAGATGTAGGCCTATCCCCTGTTAAGATTCTTTTCTTCATTTATTTGTCTCCTGAATCTATTAAAGCATAACAGAACTGGGCTGCTTGGACAAACTCCTCAATATTTAAATATTCTCTGATGGTGTGCATGCCATAAACTCCTGTGCCCACACATACTACCTCCAAACCATGCTCATTAAAGATATTAACATCTGATCCCCCACCAGTGGGCTCCAAACTAGGTTTAATTTTTAGTTTTTTATAAATTTCTAACACCATCTGAATCACTGGATGGTCTGGCGCGAATTTATAGGGATCAAACTCCCGTTTCATATCTATTTCCAAAACAGCCTGCTCATACTGCTTGTCAAACCTATCAAAAACCTCTTGAAAATGTTGTCTGTGTTTTTCCAATTTTTCTGAATCTCGGCTTCTAATTTCCGCCTTAAAATGAGCTCTTTCCGAAACAGCGTTGCGGGCGCTACCTCCCTCAATTAAGCCCACATTAGCGGTGGTCTCTTCATCAATTCTGCCCAATGAGAGGTTGCTAATTATTTTAGAGGCGATCTCAATAGCTGAGATACCCTTTTCCGGCTCCACTCCAGCATGAGCACTACGGCCAATGATGGTAACATCAACTCGATAATATCCAGGAGCCGAGACATTGACATGGCCCACGTCAGCGTGCCCATCAAAAGTGACTCCTTGACGGGCCGCAATTTTGGAATAATCAAGATTCAAAGCTCCTACAAGCCCTGCTTCTTCGCCCAAGGTCATCACCACCTCTAAAGCTTTTGAATTTAGCTTTTTCTCCTGAGCGACAGTTAAAGCCTCCAGAACCAAAGCTACCCCTGCTTTATTATCAGCTCCCAAAATGGTTGAGCCATCTGTTTTGATGATGTTACCAACCACTTTAGGCTTAATCCCCCTGCCAGGTTCCACAGTATCCAAGTGAACATTAATCATAAAGGGTTCACCATTTCCTGCAAATCTGGTAATTAAATTACCGAACTGGTCAAACTCTACCTTCCCACCCAAATCCTTTAACCTTTTAGCCACCTCCTTAGCCACAGCTCCCTCTTCCCCAGAAGGACTATCAATTCTCACTAGTTCTAAAAATGTCTTAATTAACCTTTTTTTGTTTATCATCATTAGATTGTACTCCACGAACCAATTTTCTCCTGATTTCCATCAATGATTCTTTGCTTGCTGGTTCATTCTTTTCCAATAATTTCTCACCACTTTTGTAGCGAGGGATAATATGGATATGAATATGCCCCACATGCCCTTTATCGCGACTCTCTAGTTTATAGAGCATATTATTAACTCTTAAGATATAAGCCTTAGCCCCCAGGCTATTTTGGATGTACTCAGCTTCTTTAATAGCCTCTTGAAACAAGATAGCTTGTAACTCCTTAGGTATCTCTGTTAAAGAGCTAAAATGTTTTTTAGGTATTAAAAGAGTGTGCCCTTTAGTTTGAGGATGAAGTGATAGAATCAGATAATAATCTGACTCTTCCCTTAATCTCTGTTCAGGAACTAAAATTTCATCCGAAGTCAGCTGACAAAAAATACAATCAGACGATATCATATCCTAACCTCCTTAGACAAAATTTAATAGCTGTTTCAAGTAAATTGAAATCATGCTGTGTCAAAGAAACAATCCGTTCTTGCTGCCTTAAAATAGATCTAATAACATTGAAAAAATAGTTATTCCGATAGAAAAGCCCTTTTTGTTGACCAGTCGCATACTCCAGAATTTTAGCATCCATCTCTTTGCCTCTGTAACCTTGTCTTTTAACTGCTAGACCAATATCCTCTGGATTTTTAAGCGGACTAAAGTTATTCATAAAATTTAAAACCTCACCTATCTTAACATTTAAGAGGGCAGCTGTTCTTTGAGGTAAAAATTGCAACCATTTATCTTCATTTTTATCTGAGACTCGGAAACTACCAACTCTGGCTCTTAAATTATCAATTAACTCATCCATCTCTCGTTTAAACTCTAATGAGAGTTTATAAGAACCCACTAAAGCATCAACTAAACTATCATTGTCTCTAAAATCATAAAGCGACAGAATAGTTCCTTTGTCTTTAGCTACCGGTGTGGTTAAAACCATCTGCCTTAAAGCTGATAACAAAGACCCAGCTGGACATTTGGCTTTGAAAGTAGCAGTCAGTTCGCTTAATGTTAGGGCTTCGCCTTGAGTACCACTAGCAATTCCTCCGGCAAATGAGACTCCTGCACCTGGTAAGAGCGCAGCCTGACCAAACTCAGGCAAAGAAGAAAAAACATTAACGCTATCTAGCGCATCAGTGGAGGCATCAATAAAGATCGGCATAGTCTTCCCACCGCTCTCTAGCACTGGCTGAGATAACCCTAGCAATGAAACTAAACTCTTGCCAGTAGCTGTTAGCCGCCCGCCTTTTTTTAGGATCTTCACGCCTTTCTCGGTTGAAAACATAAAGCCTGTATTCCTCCAGACAGGATTAACTTGTTCAATGATATCCTGACTTAAAGATAACAGCTCTGACTCAGGGGTAACCTTTACTTCAAAACCAACCTCATTTAGCTTTGATTGAACATTTTGGGCTACGGCTGCGAAAATGTCATGTTGACCTTGATCTAACAGCTCCA
>ERZ1292623.1874-Hain-H51-01um-R1-1874-length-19579-cov-5_pt1 | contig 19579 bp, 24 predicted proteins | sample MGYA00564398_ERZ1292623 | MGnify/ENA primary metagenome ERZ1292623 (study PRJEB36523, sample SAMEA6512633) | groundwater metagenome | collected 2019-01-07 | study: AquaDiva: Metagenomics assemblies of 32 groundwater samples | reverse complement strand
CGTCGTAGTTTAGCTTAAATTTAAGCTTTTTTGGTGCTAAAATGTATCAATCACCCAAAAGATTATTCAAATAGTGGTGTGAGGAATTCCATACTAGAGAACTTAAAAATTACTACAGATTCTTCAGAGAAAAGTAATGATGCAAAAATCCTTTATGATTATTTTAGAAAAGTTTCAGCCAATGAACCATATTTAGAAACTCAAAAAGTCCCAGTCTTCCCTCCTATGGGAGAATTTTCTCACGAGGTTTCATTTGATGAAAGAGGAGCACCTGAGTTGAGCATTATGACTGGAGAAGAAAATTAAAATGTTATTTTTATCTCTTCATAAAAAACTGTGTTTATTTTCTTTTTCACTTATTATTTTCTTAAACCTGATTTCTGCTCAACCATATTCTCTTCCTCAAAGTCCAGTTTTTAATGCTCCAGGTCTTATAAATGAAGAAGCCACAGGAAAATCAATTGACTTTATGGAAGATATTAATGGGGACGATATTCCAGAAATAATTTCAGGTGCTCCAGCTTCTACGATTTCTGGAGCCATAGGTCATGTATATTTATTTGACGGAGCAACAGGAAATATCATTAATTCTTTCACAAATGGGATAGCTCAGGATAACTTTGGACGCTCAGTTGCTTCCCTAGGAGATATTAATGGAAATAACATTCAAGATTTTGTTGTAGCGAGCTTTTTAAGAAACTATGTATACGAAGCTAATGGCAGTCTTCTTTATACTTTTTTCCGGTATGGAAACGATGTTGCAAATGCAGGAGACCTGACGGGCGATGGTTTTAATGATATATTGATAGGCAATAACGTTTATGTTTATAATGGTAGAACTGGCGCTTTAATTACTATTCTACCTGCAAGAAACGCTGCTGTATCTAGTTTAGCTGATATTACAAATGATAGTGTTCCGGAGATTTTAGTTGGAGACTCTTATGATAATATTCTTCCTTATCCTCCAGGAGGAGCTATAGGAAAAGTATTTGTTTACAACGGAGCCACTTTTAGTTTAATCTATAATTTTAGCACAGGAATTGTTAATGATTTGTACGGTCAAAGCGTAGCAGATGCGGGAGATTATAATGGAGATGGTGTGCATGATATTGTCATAGGAGCACCTGACCCCGGTAATAACGGAGAGGTTTACATTTACTCTGGTTCTAACTTTGCTCAGCTAGCCCATTTTTCTTCACCAGGTCAATTTGGAATCTCAGTAGGTGGTGGGGACTTTAATAAAGATGGTTTTAGCGATATTGTTGTTGGAGCAAATATGTGGTCTACTCCTGCTTTAGGTATTGGAAAAGTAGATCTCTTTCTAGGACCAAATGGGGTTAATGCTTACACATGGTTTGGAGCAGCCAATTTTAACAATCTTGGTTGGTCGTTGGCTGTGAGAGATTTTAATAGAGATGGATTTTCAGAATTTGCTTCAGGTCATCTTTACCCAACTACTACGCCAGGCTCAGCCGTTGTTTACACATTAGGGGGTGCTTGGAGTTACGGTTCTTCCAGTTCTCTAAGATTCACATGGATCCCGACAGCAGGAGTGCCAGGTACTGGAAGTGTCCGAGTGGACGGAGGAGTACCTAATACACCTCTTTTTCTGGCCTTATCAGATTCCCCTGCAACAATCTCAATTTCACCTGGAAATAACTTATATGTTGATCCAAACAGGCTTTCATTTGGGATAACACATATAGGTAATTTGGACTTACAAGGAAGCCTATTCATTTCTGGAGTAAATATCATGAATCCAAGTCTAGCAGGAACAAGTTCCTATCTTCAAGTTGGTACTTACCCTGGAGGACCCTTGTCCAATCTTCAGCTTTCAAATGGTCTGCAAGTAGTATATGTCCCTTAGTACTTGTTTCTTGAGCTTAACCATAAAACTAAGTAGAACCAGGTCAAGAAATCAAATAATAATTTTTAGACAAGTAAAAGCAACCAAAGCATTTCAGTTATCTTCATCCAGATTAACTAAAATTTTGCAAGTTTTTTTAATTGTAATTTAATTGATTTTTTTGTCATGCATTAAAACTGCGTATGCACTAAGAACATGAAATACTCTTTCACCTCTGGCACTAGGTTCCTCAGTTGAAAAATCTAATTCTCCTCTTTCTAATTCTTTTAATGGAAGTCTATAAAATCTTGCCTCTTGATCTCTTTCATCAGGTAAAATTAAAACATCAGCATATCTATCTCCTGCAAAGCACCACATGTAATTATCAAGATTTTTAGGAAAACATGTAATTCCAGAATTTAAGCCGTTTATTGGATAGTCCCTTCCATCACGAAAAGCCACACCAGAAGCTAATTCTCTTAAATCAGGAGCCATACTTAGATTTATCTAGGATGATATTTAAAGATTTATATAAAATCATTCTCTTACCTAATTTCCTAAAAGAAAAAAGAAAAAAAAGGAATTGGTTTAGTAATAGCTTTCGCCAGATTCGTCAGCTTTCGCAGGCTTTCTAGTTAGCAATACTATAAGAACCACAAGTAACACAACAAATACTATTGCTAAAATTATTGTAAGAACAACAGCAGCGTTTCCGCCAACTGATCTTCCTTCAACATTTGCAACAAATATCTCTTCGCCAACAACATTGTTGTCAGAGTCAAGAACTGTAACCTTGAAGTTGTAATTTCCTTCTCTAGCAGCAGAAGCTGTTATTTCAACAGTTTCGCTTGAGCCAGCAGGAACAACAACAACAGAATCATCGAAATCGACAGTTAAGCCGTTATCAGATTCAGTTACTAAGTTGTATACTAAGATTCTATTACCAGAGTTCACAATTGTCAGTCTGTATGATCCATCTGTTCCAGCAGAGAATGTTCTGCTTGAAGGAGATGCAACAATACCACTGTTTGAGTTTCCACTCATAACTTCAACTCTTCTGACAGAAACTGTCTCAGAATCGGAGTTGTAAGCTTTAACTTCAACTGTGTAGAGGCCAGGAGCAGCGCTTGAAGGGATCATTAAAAGGATTCTTCCTTCTATTGAATCATCTTCAATTTCGTTATCTATTGATTCATTAGCAGCAAGGTCTTCAAGGAAGATCTTTTTGCTTATGCCCAAAGCTGAGATGCTTGCGATAACAAATGTATCTTGAGCATCATAACGACCGCGGTTCTTAACAACAACTTCAACTGGCAATACTTCTCCAGCGCTAATTCTTGAAGGGCTTTCTACTGAAAGGAATTCAAGAGCGTAGCTTTCTCTTTGCACTGCAAAGATAGCTGTGAAAGTAGTTCCGCCAAGTTGGTTTTCAACTTCTACTTCCAATACGAAATCTTCACTTAAGTCGATATCGTAAGGAACTTCGATTGAAAGTGCTTTGCTGTATATTCCACCGGAAATTACATCAAAACGACTTGTTGTGTCGGAAAGACCTGGTTCTCCAAGAACTCTAGCTCTTACGCGTACATCGTTTGCGTTTGCAATAGCATCAAAAACAACTCTTAAGTCAAGAGATTGTCCAGCTTCTACTGCAAATCTTTCACCCTGTATTAACGGAACTTCATCAATCTCAACATATTGTATTGTTGCGAAAGATTGAGCGCTAACAGCAGGTACAACGAATAACATCGCAATTGCAATAACAAATAAACCTACAAAGTTTTTTGCATTCATTCTTAGTTATATCCAAAATTTAGTTAATTATGCATAAAATGGGTGTTTTATAAACTTTCCGGTGACAACATTTTTACTTCTCTTTATAGTGACAAAAACATTTATTAAGTATACTTTGGAATATTTTATATGGAAAAAGCCAATAATGTAACCACAATAAAGCTTGACAAGGAGACAAAAAGCCGTTTAGACAAGCTAAAAGCACATCCCAAAGAGAGTTATGATGAGCTATTACAAAAGGTACTTTACATCCTTAACTTGTGTAAAGCAGGCTCAAACGAGGCTAAAGCAAGGCTTATAGCAATAGACAAAGCAAAAGCTCTAAACAACATGAAGAAAATAAACCTTAATAATTAATCAATTCTTCTCTAATATCTCCAATATTAGTTACTATATATTTGTAAAGTTTTTCAATAACTATTGATTGCAATCCCTCTTTTAAGTCTCCACTGCATGCAGCAAGGTTCTTTTCAGGGTATCCCGAGACTCCAACCGAATGTGAACAAACCATATTTTGACCTTCATACGATCTTAAGTCTAGATTGCTTTCCTTAGCAGCAAGCAACGTAACTTCAACATCACACTTCTTATTTAATGTTCCCATTATATCATATTTCCAAGAAGCCTCTTTTTCAGCATCATTAATGTAAGTAGCAGGTCTGCACTTTGTCATATGTGCTTCAAAACATGTAAAATCAGTGCATTTTACAGGAATAAAAGTAGTATAAAGTGCAACAGCGGCAACAATCAATATCAACAAAGCTATGGTCTCTTTCTGATACTTCATCCTCATAAAATCAATAGAAAAAACTAGTATATAAAACTTGCTCAGGGTCGACAAGTTTTATGCTAGAAAATCAAAAAATCTAGAATAGATTTTTGGATGCTCGAAGTGTCAATTTAGAGAGACACTTGCGACATAACTGTAAATTTTTGTATAAATTTAATTAATTAAAGCCCAATTAATTCAATGTTTGTCTCAACTGCAGCGAAGTTCTTTGCAGCAATATAACTAACACCTTTCTCTTCACAAGCTTGAACTATTTGCTTTGTTGCAATTCCATCAATTACAACAGCAGTAACATTTCCTCTTGTTCTATTCAATGCAGGAACAACTTCAACACTTGATATAGACCTAGAAACAGACAGATCAGCATTAAGAATCAAAGCTTTCTTTGTCCCCTTTATTTCTTCATACCTTTCCTTGAGAGCCTTTGAAAAGTCTCCTGAGAATGGAACAACTTCAGGAACGTCTTCACCATCACGTGAATTTCTGTACAAAAAGTCCTTAGCAGGCATTCTTCTTCTCAATGCAAGCAATATTTCTTTTCCTTCAAGTTCTTCAACTTCTTTACCATCAGGAGCAACAGCAATGTAAACAACTCTAGCGTTATCACAAACATTTTTAGCAATTAATTTTCCCCCTCTATCTCCATCCACAAAAAGAGTCAATTCTTTATCTTTGCTTAATTTAGCAATTTCCTTAGGTAGCTTAGCTCCGTTCATTCCGATAACATTGTTTACTCTATTCTTCAAAAGATTAACAACATCTGCACGACCTTCAACAACAATTATCTCATCTCCAGATAAATCCCCAGCAGGTAATTGTTCTTCTCCATATTCTTGTATTTTAGCAGCTCTGCTTTCTTCTTTCAATGTCTTAGACATGCTTCCTGCTCCAATAGAGTCTAAACCTTCAAGTAATGCCTTAGCTCTTTCAATTATGAAATCTCTTTTACTTCCTCTAACGTCTTCAATCTTAGATACAGTTACTTTAGCTTCACTAGGACCAATTTTATCAATTGTCTCTAGAGTAGCAGCAATAATAGTTGTTTCAGATTTATCAAGTGCAGAAGGTAACTTAATCTCTCCAACAGTTCTACCATCAACAGTGCTCAATTCAACTTCAATTCTTCCAATCTTACCTTCCTTTTGTAACTCACGCATTTCAAGTTCAGTTCCAAGTAAACCTTCAGTCTGACCAAAAATAGCTCCGATAACATCAGGTTTCTCTATCGGACCTTCAGCGGCAAAGCCAGCTACTATCATGTACTTTATTGACACCGGACTTACTTTTGCCATGTTCAGAACTTTCTATTGATGTATGCGTAGGCATACCAGTTTAGTTCTGAACTGCTAAAAACTTCAGTTTTTTCCATTTTTTGAGTTTCCTTTGTATCAGATATTAGGTAGAATTCAGTCTTTCTTATACAAACAAAAATTGAGTCAAAAAACTCAAATAACTGTGAGTGTGAGTGATACTTTGCCTACCAAAGCTATCGTGATAGAAAGGAATCGTTTTTTACGTATTTAAACCTTATGTTATGCAATAAATCCTCTAAATCCTTATATAACTTATATTTCAGAATCCCATGTGTCAATAGAAATTTACCTTGCTAATGTAGCTTCGACAGCTAATCTTGCCGCAATTGGAAATTTTGCATATCATTTAGTAAGGGATGGAAAAAGCAGCATAGCAGACTTAGATTATGGTGTTGCTGATAAATCATTATTGGTAGAAATTTTAAAAAAACATAGTTCATCTGAAGGAGTTACTATAAGAAATGGGATCCCAGATGGTCTTAGTAGGGGTTATACTTTAGATTATAAATTCGCAGATCTAAATGAAGATGATTTCTCGTCTATAATTTCGGAAAGTGGATTAAAAATTAAATCTAGTGCAACATAAAGAATCAAGAAAGGTATCGATAAAAAAACATTTTCTCTTTAAATATCTTTTCATCATTTTCCATCGTAAAAAATCGAGAAAAAGATTTATATATATCACAGTAAAAAGAAGACTAGGTTAAAATGGTGATGACAGGTAAAGAGCCAAAGATAGAAGTAGAGGAGGACGATTTTGAATCAACAACAATCGACAACCTCTGTGAAGATTTAGAAAGTCTTTATTGAATTATTTTTATTAAAAAAGATGATCTAATCTACTAGATAGAATTATCTTAAATTTCCAATATTGCCTGTTCCACCTGACATCTTATCTTTAAGTGCATGATACTCCCTAACATTTCCAAGTTTGTAATATAAATCAAGCAATATTGTCTGTACTTGAGTCTTCTCTTCAGCAGTTAAATCAAGAGCAAGCATTTTTTCAAACATTGCCTTAGCATTATTTCTTCTATCAGCCTTTAGATAAGATTGGGCTTGAGCAAAGTGATATCTCTTATATGCTTGCTTCATTTCCCATTTTTCTCTATCATTTCCAAGAGCAAGAGCCTGCTGGAATAATCTTTCAGCCTCGGCAAATCCGTTCCCTCGAATATTAAACTCAACAGATTTCATAAATTGAGAAATCTTGTCTTTGAATGTAGTTGTAATATCAGCAGCTGCACGAATAGCTTTAGCAGCATCAAGAAACATTGATTTCTGTTCATATATCTTCGCTAACTCAAGTAAAACAAACCTTCTAGTATCATAATCAAGTTGTGACTTTGCAGCTCTCTGCAAGTAAGACATCTTGACATACTCACCCATATTTTTTATTTTGGCATCAATTTCCGAGCGTGTTCGTTCAGCAATTGGCCTATCAACTACATGCATAACTCAAAAAGAACAACTTCTCTTTATAATGATTATTGTGTCGAAGTGTATCTTACTAGAACAATTGGTCGCCTCAAAAACTATTTTTGAAGCTCTAATTTTCACAGGATTTTTAGAGCATACATTTACAATCATAAAATTTTACCTAAAAAAGAGTATAAAAGCATTAGTATAATGCAATATTCAAAGAATCAAGAGGTGATCGTTTCGTGTAAATTTCGAAATGCTAAAAAGCTTTTTCGTAGTTAAAATAATCTTAAAACCACACCTCTAAATTGAATATTACAAATTAGCTAAGTCAAACTTGTATATAAACCTATCGAAACATATTTTCAACCGTAGTTTTGGAAATTATCTCACTCAAAGCTAGATTTACTTTTTAGCTCAAGATATACTAATTTTTAGTCTACAATGCACTTAATTTACTTCTTAAAGTTCTTCTAGCACGAAATAAGTTTTTTCTAAATCTTGGATCATTTTTCTTTCCAGTATTTTGAATATAAGAAGAAAATGCTTTTAACTGACAATCCGGTAAACAACTTACTTCTCGGGCAATAATTTTCTCAAGTTCGCTAAAGATTAATTCATCAAAGGGAGTTAAACTTAAAGCAGTTTCTCTTCCTCCAAATTCTTCGATTGATTTATATCCAAAGTCTATCGGATGATCTCTGCAAAGATTGCCAAAAGAAGCATAAATAAAAGAAGATATAGTCTTTCGCCGAATAATTTTTCCCTTGCTTAGATATCTATGCAATTTAATATACAAATCTTGCACAAAATCTTGTGATCTAGGAAAATCAAAACCAAATTTTCTTTTTCCATATCTTAGTAGTTCGGGCATTAACTTATTAACTGCTACTGCTAATTCTTCATAATCTACTTGATCGGAATCTTTTTCAACAAAACCCATGGATATTGTATGATATCTAGTAAGCTATATAGGCATTTATGTTTTTTAAAGTTATGATAAATAAAATCATTAAATCTCAATTTCCAAGACTCCAACCCTAGAAAGTCTTTCTCTAAGTCTATCTCTAGCCCTATTAATTTTTGCCCTTTTAGCACCTGATTTATATGCCTCTTTTAATTCACCTAATTGACTTAAAATTACTCTTTGATAATTTTTAGACAATTTAGATATCTCTCGCATCACAATTTCAGAGTTTTCATCTTCAACTAATTTATTAATGGGATCCACAGCATTTGGATCAACCAAGCCATCATCAAGACATTCGAATTTCAATCTTTTTTTAGAATTTTTTCTACGTAATTCATCAATACAATTCCTATCAAATGCTCTTGAAACATAACCCATTAGGCCATTTCCATTTTCAACAAATTTTTTATCTCTTAAACAACTGTAAACTTCAAGAGCAGTATCTGTACTTAAGTCCTCAGCAGTCTCTCTAGGTAGTCCATAATGTTTAGCCATTCTAATAAATTTCTCTCTAAGGTCATCAAATACTTTCGGAAGTTTTTCTATTAGTACAGCATTTAGTTCAATATAATCTATTTCAGTCATAATCTCCATCCAAAACTAGACTATTTAAATATGTGCATTTATCACTACTTTATAGAAGTAGTATTTACAGCTTTGCACATTTTCTAATTTCATTTATGTGCAGAACTCTTATTTTAATACAAGGCCAGTATTCACCAAAATTTATTTATTATCTGTTTTCTTGCTAGTTTAAATCCTTTAATAATCCCAACTGTCAAAAGAGAATAAACAATAAATCTAAACGTTTGCTGAGGAATTAAAGAAACCAGACTCTCAACAATATCAAATTGATTTTTCATGTTATTTTAGAGTATGTTCAGCTTAGTAAGATTACTTCTTAGCTGTGATTTCTAAGCATACACCAGCTGCAACAGTGCTTCCAGCATCTCTTATTGCAAATCTAGCCATATTTGGGTTTGTAGCCTGTGTTTCAAGGACTAGGTTTCCAATTGGTTTTAATCTTACTTTTGCAATGTCACCGTTCTTCAAGAAGTCAGGGTTTGAAGCCTTTGTTCCATCAGGTGATTGTTTCTCAATTAATTCTATGAATTGACATGGCACTTGAGCTGTGTGTACATGGAATACTGGAGTGTATCCTTTAGCAATAACTGTTGGGTGTGAGATTATAGCAACTTGAGCAATGAATTCTTGTACAATTGAAGCGGGTTGAGCAGCGTCACAAACTACATCTCCTCTAGCAATATCTTTCTTACCGATTCCTCTTATGTTAATACCAACATTGTCCCCAGCTTCAGCTTGAGGCATTTGTTCATGATGCATTTCAATAGTTTTAACTTCTCCCTGAATTCCTGCTCCGCTTCTTCCAGGCAATATAATAACTTTTTGTCCAAGTTTCATTATTCCTGTTTCAATCTTTCCAACTGGAACAGTTCCAATACCAGTAATTTCATAAACATCTTGCAAAGGCATTCTTAATGGCAATGTTGTTGGTTTGTTTGGTTGTTCAAATAAATCTAATTGTTCTCTTATTGTAGGTCCCTTGTACCATGGCATATTATCAGATTTCTTAACAACATTATCTCCAAGGTATCCAGCAGCAGGGATGAAAGCCATTGTTTCTACTTTGTATCCAGCTTGCTTTAATATAACTGAAACATCAGCTACAACTTTCTTGTAAGCGTCTTCTTTCCATTGAACAGTGTCCATCTTGTTAATAATAACAGCAATTTGTTTAACTCCCATTGTTCTAAGTAACCAAGCGTGTTCTTTTGTTTGAGGTTGAACTCCTTCTTGAGCTGCAACTGTTAAGAAAGCTGCATCAGATTGTGAAGCACCAGTGATCATGTTCTTAATGAAGTCTTTGTGACCAGGAGCGTCAATTATTGTAACTTCAAATTTGTTAGTAATTAATTTTTGATAAGATAAGTCTATTGTAACTCCTCTTTCTCTTTCTTCTTTGAATTTGTCCATAACATAAGCAAACTCGAATCCAGCTTTACCATGTTCTTTAGCAATCACTTTAAGTTTATCAATTTCTTGCTGAGGAATTGCTCCAGCATCGAACATTAATCTACCAATAGTAGTACTCTTACCGTGGTCTACGTGACCCACGAAAGCAACGTTTATTGTTGGTTTTGTTTTTGCCATTTTGTGTAACAAGGTTTATTTTTGAGGGTATATAAATCTTGTGATTATGTAGCAGATAGAAGTCTTTTTCAGACGGCAAATATATAATAATAAAAAATAAATCTATAATAGATACCTCAAAATTAACAAACAAAAATATTTAAACATCAAATACAAAAAAACAGCATGGAAAAGAATCAGGAGATGATTGTTGAAATTGGTGAATACACTTTAATTGCAAATACAGACGAAGGTTTCAAGGTAACTCATTTAGTTCTAAAAGCCGCAAACGGCTCAAAGAGAGTTTGGAAAATTAAAGAACTTTCAGAAAAAGAAGCAAAATTTGATATAGAAAAATTCGCATAAAACATTTAGCAGTATTTACTGAATGTATGTACAGAAGGCCTTTTATCAGCTGTTTCTATTTTAATTTCTGTTTTTCCTTTTATTTTTGAAATCTCGCCTCTAATAAAATTCTCAACACGTTTACTCATACTCACACCATTCTTTTTACAATGAGCAGAAAACTGTTTGTACACCTCTTCATCAATGTTGAATGTTTTTATACTCATTTTTTCACAGTTATATAACATTAAATAAAGTTAATAAACCTTAGCACAAAAATTAATGAGAACTTTAATACAAATAAAAACAGAACATAATCCTCGGGTGAATTAATTAAAGTTATATAACTTTAATTAAAATTAAGCAATTCCCCACTCAGCATCATTTCTTCCAGGAACAAAATCATAAAGCCATTTTTCAAGAGCGTGATATTTATCCTGAGTATATCTTCCAGCTCTTATTGAATAAACTTTAATTTTGCAACCAGCGCCCTTTCCATATTTATCAACAGTATGAACTGTAGCTCTAAAAGCGTTAGCTAAATATTCTCTGATCCACACATGGGGTCTTTTAGAATGTCCTACAATTGGTTCCTCAACATCTATATCAAAAACATTTTCATTTTTAGCAATTCTATCTAAGGCACTTTGAATCTCTTCTCTTAAATCGTGTTTTTTTCTAAATGCATTATAGTTTGCAAGTCTCTTTTTTCTCGCCATTATGTCAAAACTAAACCAAAATCAAATTAATAAACCTTGTTACTTAGAAGTTACTGATTAGCAGCTAGACCCTTTCTATCTCTAATTTTTCTAACAACTTGTTCTTGTAATTCTCTAGGTAATTGTTTGAAGTCCTGAGTTATCAAACTTGAAACCCCTCTACCTTCTGTAAGACTACGTAAATCAGAAGCCCATCCAATCATTTCAGCTACTGGAATTCTTGCTTTGATGAAAACATCAATTCCTTTTTGGTCAACATCTATCAAGACACCGCGTTTAGATGCAACTAGTCCAGTAACAGATCCCATATAGTCTAGAGGAGCTTCTATTAAATGTGTCTGAATAGGTTCAAGTATTGCAGCTCCACCCTTAGTCATAGCATCAAACATTCCCAACCTTATAGCTGGATAAATTTGTGCAGGTCCTCTATGCATGTGGTCTGTGTGAAGTTTAGCATCATGCAATATGAATTTTGTTTTCATTAATGGTTCTTTAGACAAAGGTCCAGCATCAACTACAAGTCTCCACCCATCAATTATAGATTCAATTACTTCGGAAAGCAATACTAGACCTCTAGTTTGATCTTGGAATACATTTCCCTTGTAAATATCTCTATAAGCTCTAGCTTCATCATTTGAAATTCCCAAGTCAGATAACTTCTTCCAAATGTCTTCAGGTTTTTTCTTCAACCTACCTTCAGGAATACTCCCGCTTTCAATAGCATCGTAAACATTATCTTCAATAGGCATCATCTCGAGGAAAAATATGTTGTGTCCGTTTCCAGTTCTACTTTCAATTTCTCCAGATGCCTTAGTAATTGTCTCTCTATAAACAATTATTGGATTACCCATTTTAACTTCTAAACCCTTTTCAGTCTTAATTCTACCTTCAATAATCTCTAAGTGCAATTCTCCCATTCCAGAAAGTAAGTTCTCTCCTGTTTCTTCATTAATTTCAATCTTAACAGAAGGGTCTTCTTTTCCAACTTTTCTCAATACTTCAATTAACTTAGGCAAGTCCTGAGGTTTAGTAACTTCAATAGATTTAGTAATAACAGGTTGGAATATGTGTTTCAATTCTTCAAAAGGAATCTGTTCAGTATTAGTAATTGTTTCTCCAACTTCTACATTAACTCCTGAAATAGCAAGTACATTTCCAGCTGGAACTTCTTCTAGTTGTTCAGGTTTAACTCCATTGTAAACTAATACTTGTTGAACTCTAGACTTTTTCTTATTATTATTGCAATAAATATCCATTCCAGTCTTCATTGTTCCAGAATACAATCTACCAGCACAAACTTCTTTTCCGGACCTTGGATCAATAACAATTCTAGTAACTACAAAAGCAAGTTCCCCATTTCTATTACATGTAAGTAAATCCTGTCCCATCTTTGAATCAGGATCTCCTCTCCATATTCTAGGGATTCTATACTTCTGAGCTTCTAAAGGATTAGGTAAATGTTTAACAGCCATGTCTAGAACCACTTCATGTAAAGGAGCATTCTTCCATACCCACTCTTTTCTTTTTTCTTCATCCATATCATACATTTTAATTATATCTCCAAATGTAATATTTCTCTTCTTCATGAAAGGTACAGATAATGCCCAGTTTTCTCTTGCAGAACCAAATGCAACGCTTCCATCTGCAACGCTTACTCTCCATTTTTCAGCTAATTCAGGTTCAGCAATTTGTAAAATCAAATTGTTAAAATCAGCAATAACTTTAGCAAATCTTTCTTGCATTTGTTGAGGAGTTACTTTTAACTCTTTAATTAATCTGTCAACTTTGTTAATAAATAAAACAGGTTTAACTCTTTCTCTCAAAGCCTGCTTAAGAACTGTTTCTGTTTGAGGCATTATTCCCTCAACAGCACAAATAAGTACAAAAGTTCCATCAATAGCTCTCATAGCTCTTGTTACATTACCTCCAAAGTCAATGTGACCAGGAGTATCGATTAAATTAATCAAATATTCTTTTCCTTCATATTCGTGACCCATACTAACGTTAGCAGCGTCTACAGTCATCAATCTTTCTTGCTCGTCCTTATGTAACCATGTACTCATTCCTTCTTCTAAGTCTCCAGCGTTTTTGTTAGCCATCATACCAGCAGCAGCAAGTAAGTTGTCTGTGAAAGCCGTTTTTCCATGGTGAATGTGTGCAGATGTAGCAACATTACGAATATTCGCTTGGTTACTTGTCAAGCGTTCAATCTTAAGTAGACTTGTTTCTTTCTCTGCCATTTTTATTTCAAGTATTTTTGATAAATCGTTTTACAAAAAGAGGTTTTTAAACGTTGTTGTTTAATTTAATGAGTTCCGCTAAGAGTAGAAGGCAAAATACAATAATCTCCTTCAAATTCTGCAAATTGTTTTCCATCTAAGTGGCTTGAGAAAGAAGTTGCATTCCGATCTTTATCATAAATCCCTACAACAATTCCCTTGCTTTTAGTAGAGGCAAAAGAAGTTACTCTTTTTCCTTTTAAGTCCATTACAGGATATTCTTGAGGGTCAATACTTTTCACTAATGCTAAGTTTCGACCTTGAGCTCCTCTGTCTCTCATATCAAAAACTTCTCCTTGATATTCTGCAAATCCAAACGTTCCAAAAATTCTCACAGGGTTGCCCACGATCTTTTTAGTTTTCATATCTATAACAGTTATTTTTTCATCAGGATAATTTCCATGTGCTAAATATACTCTATCTCTTTCAATATGGTATCTTGCTTGCATGCATCCTGATCCATCAAATGGGGTGAATCTATTAAACACCACTTCTCCAGTAGTAATATCAATTAAGTCTCCTCTGATGGATTTAAATGGGGGCGGGGTTTTAAGGCAAGCATTAACTGCAAGTAATTTTCCTTCATAAATAACAGCAGAAGATACAGGAGTTAAGTTAATGGCAGAGTGACCTGGCAAAAGGAATTCTTGTCGATTAACGTCCTCTAATTCAAAAACTCCTCCATAGCTTGCTTCAGCTATTTCTTTTCTATCCCCTATATTTACAGAAACTAAACTCGTTATTGATAGTAAGCCTGTAAGTTTCAAATGATCAATTCCAGATCTTTCTAATCTTAATCCAGATGTATCTAAAAATCTACATGGAAATGAGCTTTCAAAATGATGGTCCTCAAAACAGGATACCTTATGAGTCTGACCTGTATTGAGTCCAATATAGATATCACGTCCATCAACAAGTGCAACTTGTGGATTTTCAAAGAGTTCTATGTTAGCTTTGGGATTAAGTGGAACAGGATCTGCCTGCCATACCTCAGGAGATAATTTTAAATCTTCTAAATTAAAAAGATGAACTTGTCTTCTTCCACCGTAAGCTTGGCTTGGAATTTCTTTTGTTAGAACAAGTTTTTCCATAAAAATGTTCAATTAAATCTGTATTTAAAGATTACTGTAAAAATTATCTAGCGAGATCTCAGACTAGTAATTTAATTCTCATAAAAAACCAGTTAGTAAAATTACTCAATATCAAGCAGCTTCAGCACTAACAAGTGCTTTCTTGCTAAGAACTCTACTAGCTTCAAGAACTTCAATTCCAATCAACTGACCTTTGTCATTCAAATCAACAATTATATTGTCATTTATTTCAATTGTCTTCTTAGATTCACCATCTTGTATAGAACCATCTAAGTAAATATATGCACAGTCTACTTCTTTATCATATTCAATTTTCATGTTTATAGCACAGTTTTATCTTTATATAATTTTGCAATTTAATATAAACCACTTTTACAAATCTTTGTCTAACCTCAGCGTTGGCTTCTATTTTACCATCAAGTCTTCTCTTAGTATAAGAAGGACTTTTAATAATATGTTCTATTTCCCATTCATCAATTCCTCTTTGCTTCATTCTTTTTTTAGCATGGCTTGAATAGATTACATCCACAAAACAAATAGAGAAATAAACTATTAATAATTATCTAGCAGAATCAGCCTGTTTTTCAGCTTCTGTTTTCTTATTAACAGCATAGCTATCCATGCTACCTTCAGATGCTGCAATTATTTCTTTAGCAAGTGTTTCAGCCATTTTGCTCTTCTTTCCAAATGATTTCTGGAAGGCTCCTTGAACCATCCATCTAATAGCCAAGTTAACTCTCCTTAATGGAGATACGTCAACAGCTTGAGGATATCTAGCTCCACCATATTCAATTGTTGTAATCTCATCTCTTGGAGAACCATTTTCAATAGCTTTTACAAGAACTTGAACAGGGTTTGCTTTCTTTTTATCTGCAATTATTTTGAGAGTGTTAATTAATGTCTGCATATTTTTTCCATATTTTCCAGAAGAGTGAGAAGTAATTATTTTATGTTTCTTTCCAACGTGTCCAGGAACAGCTAATCTATTTGCAATTCTTTCAATTATGTTTACTTTTGTTTGAGTGAATTTTCCAACATTTCTCCCATGTGATTTTATTAATAATTTTGGTTGTATGTTTATGTAAGGTTGAAGTGCAACATCTGTAACTTTTACTTCTTCCATGTCATATAAGTCAAATATCTTGAAGTTCATTGTGATTCTCCATATAATTTAATTCTATTATCCTCATAAACTCTTTGCACAGCTGTAATTGGAAGTTGAACTCCATCAACATAAACTGCATTAGTATATTCTAAAACGGCTTTACGCACAAAACCAGAGGCTATAACAATCACTTCCTTTCCATTTAGAGCTTTTAGCAAATCTCTTTTTATCTTTCTACCATTTGGGTGTCTTCTTTCAGGATTATCAATTCCGCCAACCATTATCTTCTTCCCTTCTCTATCTTACCCTTCCACAATAAGTGAAGTGGCTGATCGTTTACTTGAATAACTCTGAATCTGATACCTCTGATGTTTCCTTTAGAACGTCCTTGTTTTCCACCAATTCTTTCAATCATAACTTCATCGTGTTCATCAACGAATTTTTGAGCTAAGTTTCCAGGAATAAATGCTCCAACAGAAATTCCAGATTTTACAAGCTGTACTTTGCAACACTTTCTCATTCCAGAAGATGGCTGTGCAGCTTCTTTTTGGAATTTGCTAACAACAATTCCCTTAGCTTGAGAAGCTCCACCAAGAGGGTCTGCTTTAACATTAAGTTTCAGAGTTCTAACTTTGTAAGTTCTATCGTTCCATCTGAACTTCTTTCTGTTCTTCATTAACTTTTTAGCGTTGAATAAACCCATGTATAATCCTTGTGTAAAATCGGTTTAAAAAGCCTTCGATTTGTTAGAAATTAGTATTCTATTTCAGCAACTAAAGGGTTATGGTCGGATAATTCCTCATCCGGACATAAAAGTGAAACGAATTTAGACTTTTTAGGTATCAAAATATAGTCAAGAGTCTCTTTTTTGCTAGGATATGAAATGTATTTCTTGAAATTATATGAACTGTTGAACTCATAAGAAGTCAAGTCATAAAGCCAATTAGGATGAAGGAAATTGAAGTCTCCTACTATCATAGGCTTAATCTTTTTATCTCTGCAATATTTTAGAGTTTCGATCATATGAAGTAAGCTGAATAAACTGCTGTTAGAAAAGTGAACTCCAATAATATCAATTTTCTTTTTTGCTTGTAGTGTAACATGAAGGTTTCCACATGTGTATCTATCATCTGGTTGTTTTGTTAATTGTATTTTCTCTACTTTTGTAATTGGAAATTTAGAGAATATAGCAGTTCCTTCTTTGCAATGTCTATTATATTTCTCAGGTCTTTCTTTTTGTTTGTCAGTTACTTCATAAAATTCATAATAAGGATAATTAATCTCTTCATTAATCTGTTTAGCTTGATTATTTCCTTTTTCATTGAAATCAACATCATCTCTTACCTCCTGAAGAACCAAGATATCGGGATTATGCTTTTTTATAAAATTAATAATTTTAGACCTACGTTCTTGGTAATTTGTATAATTCCAGATATTTATACTAACTAATTTAAGTTTCACAAAATATTAAGAAAATAATGTTTTAATAAACTTTCTAAATTACTTTAACAATCTTGCCAAAATAAGATTCAATTATAGCACTCAATTCAATTAATCTCACTTTGTTTCTTCCAATTAATGTTGCTGCTCTTTCTCTGGAACCTGCTGTAATAACATAAACCCCTTCATGTAATTCAAAATTATCAAATCCTGCAGGAGAAACAACTTCGCCAACAAAATTTCCAACAGAGTTCAAATCATCATCAGCATCTCTAATTATTCTTACTCTCTTTCCAAGTTGCTCTGAAATCATTCTTGAAATCTGAGGACTAGCAGCCCTACCAAAAAACTTTGGTGGAATTGCAAAGTAAATAGTATTATTATAAACAAAACATTTATTTGCACGAACACGAGCAACTCTTTCAAAGAGGTTAATATACCTCATTGTCTGCATATTAATTATCGCCATTTTTTATATTATTTGTAGTCACAAAATTGCTTTATAAAACTTGCCTTATCATTCCAAGTTTTATGCTTGAAAATAATTGTAAATTTTCATTGTATAAAAATTATTAATAATCATAATCTCCTTCTTCACCAAAACCATTTGATGTGAAACCACTAAGTCTTTTTGCTAATCCGCTAACTTGGGTTCTTTCGATATTTTCTCTAGAGTTAAATACTTTAGCTAAATCTTCCCACCCATATGCTTTAGGAAGCTGTTTTTTAAGGAAAAGCAACTTCACAACCCAATCTTCTGCTCCAGGGAAAGATGCTTGAATTTGAGTTACAGAAAAACCTATAGAAAAACCCCAGTTGGTGTTAATGGGATATAAAACCAAATCAACATTTTCTCGCACTGTTCTCAAGATTCTTTCCGCCTCATTTCCTTTAATTCTTTTACCATCATGATAACAGTCAAAATCTACTTCCCCACTAAGACGAACACCATATATTTTAACATAATGAAGGCGTTTATCCAGTCATTCTAAGAACATTAAATCAGACTTAGAAGCTGTTTTTATAATGCCAGCCATAAACTAATATATAATATAAAGTAAATAAATCTACCGTAGAATTTTCTTCACTCTAAAGTCACAAGAAAGGATTAATCTTTCCTAACTTTGCTCTTAATTTTCTTATCTACAAGAGCACCTGTAACCTTTACAAGCAATCCTGGAAGACCAGTTCCCACTGGTATTGGCTGGTTGAGTATAATGTTTTCAATTACAGAAGCCAAATCATCCTTCTTGCCCTGTATTGTAGCATTAACAAACTGTTTGTCAGGTGTTTCGAATGCAGCTCTAGCGAAAATACTTGATTTTGAAGAAATAATTCCCATTCTTGTAACTCCTTTAACCAAACCTATATTAGTCATAGCGTCAGAAATCAAGTCCAAGTGTCTCTCATCAATATCCAAACCTTGAGAATCAAGAACTTTCTTTATTTCAAGTAGTATTGCTTCTCTAGCAGCTTCAATTCCAAGAACAGCTGCAACTTCATGAACATTGTTTGTGAATACTTTATCTCTGTCAATTCCCTTGAACTCAATTACTTCTTTCAAGTTTGATCCTGAAGTTAATATAACAAAGTCTCTTCCTCTATGAGCAACAACAACTTGTGAAATATCTTTAACTCCTGAAATTATAGTACTCTTCAATTTTTCTTTGACCTTATACATTTCCTTGAATCCCATCTCAGTCGTCTTCAATATAATTGAATTATCTTTTTGCTTTGCGTCAAATCCTTTTTCTACAAGCCTTTCAGCAATCTTACTAGCACCAACATGAACTCTCTTTAATGCTTCAGCGTCAAGTCCAATTTCAATCTTTTTACCAGAAAAGTCCATCTTAACTTCAGAAGCAATCTCAGAAAGCTTAACTTCTTTCAACTTTTCAGCAATGTTTCTAGCATCTTTTTCATTGTTAGCATCTTTATCAAGATAAATCTCCATTGCCGGAGTAGAAGGCTCCTTTCTAGCGTCGAATATTTCAATTAAACGAGGAAGACCTAATGTAACTTGCACTTCAGCAACTCCAGCAGAGTGGAATACGTTCAAAACCATCTGTGTTGAAGACTCTCCAAATGATTGTGATGTTGTAACTCCGACAGATTCTCCAGGTTGTATTTTCTTTCCAGTGTGTAATTCAGATACGTCTCTACCATCTCCACCATATGCAAACTGTACAATATTCTGAGAAGCATCTCTTACTGTTCCATCATATTCTACTTTCAAGTCTTGCAATGCAGAAACTAATCTTCTATATAAGTAACCTGATTTAGGAGTTCTAAGAGCAGTATCCAGAAGTCCATC
>ERZ1292623.1873-Hain-H51-01um-R1-1873-length-19585-cov-9_pt1 | contig 19585 bp, 15 predicted proteins | sample MGYA00564398_ERZ1292623 | MGnify/ENA primary metagenome ERZ1292623 (study PRJEB36523, sample SAMEA6512633) | groundwater metagenome | collected 2019-01-07 | study: AquaDiva: Metagenomics assemblies of 32 groundwater samples | reverse complement strand
GTAATGGAGGCGTTCATCAAGGTTGGCTAGCTCCGGATGGACATCGGAGCGATAGTGTAAAGGCATAAGCCAGCTTAACTGCAAGACGGATGTGTCGCGCAGGTGCGAAAGCAGGACCTAGTGAACCGACACTTGCTCGTAGGAGCGGTGAAGATCAACAGATAAAAGCTACTCCGGGGATAACAGGCTGGTCTTGCCCGAGCGTTCACAGCGACGGCAAGGTTCGGCACCTCGATGTCGGCTCGCCCTATCCTGGGACTGAAGAAGGCCCCAAGGGTTTGGCTGTTCGCCAATTAAAAGGGTACGTGAGCTGGGTTCAGACCGTCGTGAGACAGGTTGGTTCATATCTGGTGTGGGCGTAGATACTTGAGGGGGGTTGTTCCTAGTACGAGAGGACCGGAATGAACGGACCTCTGGTGTACCAGCTGTCCTGCCAAGGGCAACGCTGGGTAGCTATATCCGGTACTGATAAGCGCTGAAAGCATCTAAGCGCGAAGCAGGCCCCAAGATGAGGTATCGTTGAGATCCCTTGTAGACTACAAGGTTGATAGGGTTCAGGTGTACGCACCGAGAGGTGTTTAGCCGAGAACTCCTAATGGATCGAATCTTCACAAAAGACCACTGGTCTCTTATAAAACAAACAACACAAAACCGTTCCACGTTATAACATAAAAACGCCAGAAACTTGGCAGCTATACTGTAGGTGTCCCACCTGATCCCATTCCGAACTCAGAAGTGAAATCCTGCAAGGCCCATGATAGTCGGACTCTTCCGGCGAAAGTAGGTAGCTGCCAGATTTCTGGCGTTTTTATGTTGGTGAGGTATACTTGCAGATATGTCTCGCCACCTCAAGCGGGTTATTATTCTCTGCGTATATGCTCTCTTGTTTGGAGGTATTGGTTTTGGTATCCGTGCTCTCAATACGGAGAATCCGACGTGTACGGATGGTATCCGCAACGGTGCTGAAGACGGCCTTGATTGCGGAGTTGTCTGCGGCAAGCTGTGTGACCCGGTCATTCAGCCGCTCACCATTGCCCCCGCAACACTCGTCGCCGCAGATGGAGGATATGACGTGCTTGCCTCTTTTGAAAACACAAATAGTATCTATGGCGCTGAACGCATTGAATATGTCATTGTAGTTACATCTGCCGACGGCACATTCTCGGACACTCTCTCCGGCGTTACGTATGGACTGCCACAGCAAACATCTTTTGTGGCCCACCACATTGATGCCGCGTCAGAAGCGCTTCTCACGGCAACGGTAACAGTACGCGAAGTGACGTGGAGAAAGGTGCGCGCACAAGAAGTCGGTATTGATCTTCAGGTGCGAGATGAGTCGCTCGTAGCTACGCCTGGTCCTGGCGTAGCCGTGGAAGCGCGTGGCGTTGTGCGCAATGCGTCACCCTACCAGCTTGATCGGGTTGATGTCGTCGTGCTTCTCTATGATGTAAACGAAACCCTTGTTGGTGCGGGGAGTACTAATGTACGTACGTTGAGTAGTGGTTCTGAGCGTCTCTTCACGGTGAGTTGGCGTGGTCCGCTTATCAAGACTCCTGTTCGCTCGCGCGTACTACTGTCTACAAACGCTCTCGCAAACGATGCTTTTCTTGAAACGTATGACACCTCGCCTGAACGTTTCCAAATTCCTTACTAGCGCTTTTCATGCCTGGTTTGGTCCTCTTGATGCGCCACTTACTGCGGCGCTTTGTGCCGTCGGTCTTATAAGTATCGTATCGATGGCGGGTATTGTTGGCGTTGAGAGTACTTTTTTTACACGCCATGTTCTCTTTTGGGCTCTCGGTTTGGGGATTATGGCAATACTCTCATGGGTAAACTGGCGCTATTTGAAGAATCATTCAGCACCCGTACTTCTCGTGTATGGCGTGAGCGTTGTGCTGTTGCTCATTGCTCTCGTATTCCCAGCGGTGCGCGGTTCAAGTGCGTGGATTGCAATCGGCCCACTCACCTTCGAGCCCTCTGAGCTTATGAAAATCGCTCTCGTGGTACTTATGGCAAAGTATCTTTCCCAGCGCCATATTTATCTTCATGATATTCGGCAAATTTTTGGTGCGGGTATCTATGCTGCCATTCCGTTGGGGCTCATTTTACTACAGCCGGACTTAGGTTCTGCGGTCATTGTCGCGGCGGCATGGTTTGCCATGTTACTCGCGGCGGGGATCCGCCGTGACCACCTGTTTCTATTCGGTGCGCTTATGGCCATAGGTGCCTATGCCGCATGGCTCTTTGCGCTTGCTCCTTATCAGAAAGACCGTATTCTCGCTTTTATCAATCCGTATGCTGATCCGCAGGGGTACGGATATAATATTATTCAATCAAAGATTGCTTTAGGTTCCGGGGGATTATTTGGGAAGGGGTGGGGAGAGGGAACGCAGGCTACGCTTGGATTTCTTCCAGAAGCGCATAATGATTTTGTGTTTTCGGCAATTGGAGAACAGTTTGGGCTTGTTGGACTGATTGTGATTCTCATACTGATAAGCATCATACTGCTTCGTATTCTCAGTATCGGTGAGCGAGCGCAACACAACTTTGTACGGCTCTTTACCGTTGGCTTCGCAGCTGTTATAGGTATGCATGTCTTTATCGGTGCGGGGGTTAATGTGGGCATTTTGCCAGTGACGGGAATTCCCCTTACCTTTCTAAGCTCTGGCGGGAGTCACATGATTTCCATAATGATCGGACTTGGCCTCGTGCAGAGTATGAAGCGATATTCATAACTATTGTATGCCAACTCTTACTCTTACCTTTTCTGATCCGCACACATTCCGCGCCACACTATTTAAGGAAGGCGATGGCGTTGTGTCAGCTGAAACGCATATTGCAGTTACTCGCACATTCGATACCGACATCGTGCAGGGGATGCGTGCCTTTTTTGAGGCCCATGCCATAGACCCGAAGTCCCTTGACATTGAGCTCAATGCAGGCTTGCTTGACAAAAATACACTACCGTATAGAATGGCATATACCTGGAAGTCAGCGATAGAGTCGCTCAAGGCCAGGGAGGCAGCGACGTAAAGGAACGCGGCGCAGGATCTGCGTCTTCGTGTGCGTTTTTGCAGAGGTCGTGTTGTCCATCGTCCCCAACACTTCCGAGCAAACAAGTCGTTTGGATGATGAAAACTCAATAATTACTGGATCCCTTATGCACGACCACATCTCTGGCCGTGTCTATTTCGTTTTATAGGGACCTCGCAATGCGCTGTGCACCACCGCACGCTGGGGTTCCGAACCATTTTCACGTATGGCAGCACGAAAAGTATTCTCCAAATATCCTCTCCATCAGTATGATCCTCCGCACTTGGTACAGGTTCAGTTGGATTCGTATGATTGGTTTCTCAAAACGGGTCTCAAAGAACTCCTGCATGACGTCTCTCCTGTTGAAGACTGGACGGGCAAGGAGCTTGAGCTTTCCTTTTTAGATTTTCGCATTGACGAGCCAAAGTACGACGAGCGCACATCGGTTGCAAAAAACATCTCTTTTGAAGCTCCGTTGAAGATGAAGATTGGCGTGCGCAACAAGCGCACCGGTGAAGAGCGTGATCAAGAGCTCTTTATCGCCGACATCCCCATCATGACGCCGCGTGGTACGTTTATTATTAACGGCGTTGAGCGTGTGGTGATTTCACAGCTCATTCGTAGCCCAGGCGTCTTCTTCTCCCTCTCTCGGACGAGTCGCTATAAGCGCTTCTTTGGTGCAAAACTCATTCCATCCCGTGGTGCATGGTTGGAATTTGAAACCGGTTTTGACGGCGTGATTTCGGTGCGCATTGACCGTAAGCGTAAAGTTCCTGTGACGGCGCTCCTTCGCGCATGTGGTGTTGCAAAGGATGACGATATCAAAAAACTCTTTGCTGACGTCGATACGGACGAACATATGAAGTATATCTTGGCGACTATCCTCCAAGATCCTTCATCAAATGAAGAAGAGGGCCTCATTGAGCTCTATAAGCGCATTCGCCCAGGAGATCCAGCAACTGCAGACACTGCGCGGCAGATGGTGCAGAACATGTTCTTCAATACGGCTCGTTATGATCTCTCAAAAGTGGGTCGCTTCCGCATGAACGCTCGCTTTGAAGAGAAGCTTGATGTTGATGTTCGTGAGAACCGTATTCTCCGCACTGAAGACGTCGTTTCTATTGTTCGCGAAATTATTCGTCTCAACAATGATTCGCATGCACGCCCTGACAACATTGATCACTTGGGCAACCGTCGCGTGAAGACGCTCGGAGAACTGCTTCAAGATCGTTTGCGTATCGCATTTGCGCGCATGGAGCGCAATATTAAGGACCGTATGAGCACCTTGGAAACAACCGATGGTGTGTTGCCGTCCCAGATTATCAACGCGCGCCCATTCGTCGCCGCATTGAAAGAATTCTTCTCGTCCGGCCAGCTTTCGCAGTTCATGGATCAGCACAATCCATTGTCTGAGCTTGAGCACAAGCGTCGTTTGTCTGCTATGGGCCCTGGTGGCTTAACGCGTGAACGTGCGAGCTTTGAAGTTCGTGACGTACATCCATCGCACTACGGACGCATTTGTCCAATCGCCACTCCAGAAGGTCCAAACATTGGTCTTGTAGGACACCTTGCGCTGTACGGTAAAATTTCTTCTCTTGGATTCATCCTTACTCCGTATGTGAAGGTGGTGAAAGGCAAGATGACGGAAGAGATCGAATATATGGATGCGGTACAGGAAGAGCGCCATATTATTGCACAGGCCGGTTCTGCTATTGATAAGACGGGAAAGCTCGTCGGATCTAACGGAAAAATCATGGCACGTATGCACGGTGAGCCTGCGACGGTTGCTATCGAAGATGTTGATTACATCGACATCTCGCCGCGCCAGCAGTTCTCCGTTGCTACAGCACTCATTCCGTTCCTTGAACACGACGATGCTAACCGCGCATTGATGGGTTCGAACATGCAACGCCAAGCAGTGCCCCTTATTACGACGGAATCCCCCTACGTGGGCACGGGTCTTGAAGGCCGCGTCGCTGTTGACTCGGGGCTTGTCGTCGTTGCTCCAGAGAGCGGTACGATTACTGCGGTAGACTCAAAACACATCGTGCTTACCACTGAAAAGGGCAAAGAGCACTCTTTTGAGTTGCTGAAATTTGTACGCTCGAATGCAGTCACCTGTATTAACCAGCGCGCTATCGTAGAAAAAGGACAGAAGGTAAAGAAGGGCGAAGTGCTCGCTGATGGGCCTTCCACTGAAGGTGGCGAGCTCGCGCTCGGTAAGAACCTCGTGGTGGCGTATATGTCATTCTTGGGCGCGAACTATGAAGACGCTATCGTCATCTCCCAACGTCTCGTCAAAGAAGATGTGCTTTCCTCTATTCACATTGATGAATATGCGTCAGACGTGCGCGAGACAAAGCTTGGGCCTGAAGTGACTACCTATGATATCCCGAACGTTGCTATGGAGCGCCTCGCAGACCTCGACGCTGATGGCGTTGTGCGTGTTGGCGCAGAAGTCCGTTCGCAAGATATCCTCGTGGGTAAGATTTCTCCAAAAGGTGAGAATGATCTTACTGCTGAAGAGCGCCTCTTGCGTGCTATTTTCGGTGAGAAGAGCCGCGATGTAAAAGATTCTTCCCTCCGCATTGATTATGGCAAAGAAGGTCGCGTTGTTGCAGTAAAGACATTTACTCGCGACGAAGGCGATAAACTCGACGCCGGTGTTATTAAACGCATTCAGGTTTCGGTTGCCCAGCTTCGTAAAATTCAAGTAGGCGACAAACTCGCCGGACGCCACGGAAACAAGGGCGTTATTGCTGTCATCTTCCCAGAAGAGGAAATGCCATTCTTAGCCGATGGTACTCCAGTCGACATCGTGCTCTCGCCACTCGGTATTATCTCTCGTATGAACATTGGCCAGGTACTTGAATCGCACATGGCAATTGCTGCAAAGACACAAGGGTATAAGGCAGCGATTCCAGCAATGGCGGGTCCTACGGAAGATGTTATTAAAGAAGAGCTTGAGAAGGCAGGCCTCCCTGTAGATGGAAAGATGCAGCTCTTTGATGGCAAGACCGGCCTTGCGTTTGATCAGAAGTGTCACGTCGGTGTGACGTACTTCATGAAACTCATCCACATGGTGGAAGATAAGCTGCACATGCGCTCTATCGGTCCATACTCACTCATCACACAGCAGCCACTCGGTGGTAAGGCGCAGTTCGGTGGCCAGCGCTTTGGTGAAATGGAAGTGTGGGCATTGGAAGGCTATGGTGCCGCGCACACGTTGCAGGAAATGCTCACGATTAAGTCGGACGACATTCTCGGCCGCGCCAAGACGTATGAGTCGATCGTCAACGGTGAAGATATCGTGGCCCCACATCTCCCAGAATCCTTTAAAGTGTTGGTGTCGGAAATTAAAGGTCTCGGTCTCAATGTGGAACTTATCGAAAAGTAATTAACTCCTCACTACATTACACATATGGATCTCTCATACATTCGCCTCACCCTCGCATCACCAGAAGATATTCTGTCGTGGTCGTATGGTGAGGTCACAAAACCAGAAACCATTAACTACCGCACCCAGAAAGCGGAACGCGAAGGGTTATTCTCTGAATCAATCTTCGGTCCTACAAAAGACTGGGAGTGTTACTGTGGTAAGTACAAGCGCATTCGTTACAAGGGCATTATCTGTGACCGTTGTGGTGTTGAAGTAACGCGTGCTGTTGTCCGCCGTGAGCGCATGGGTCATATCAAACTCGCAACACCAGTGGCACACATTTGGTTCTTGCGCGGGCTTCCTTCTAAGGTCGCCGGTATTCTTGGTGTGTCTCTGCCAGAACTTGAAAAAGTCATCTACTTTGCATCGTACATCGTGACGCGCGTGAACGATGATCTTAAAACCGAAGCTATGAAGCGCGTGGAGCAGGAGTTTAAGTCGAAGCTGAAAGATACTGACAACACCGAAGAGCAGCTGCGCTTGAAAGAGTTAAAGGAGCGCGAGCGCATTAACCTGAAGAATCTTCGCGTACACCAGATCCTCTCAGAATTGGAATACCGCGATCTCTCCATGAAATATGGGGAAGTGTTCGAAGCAGGTATTGGCGCCGAAGGCGTGCGCCGTCTCTTGGAAACATTAGACCTCTCGCAACTCGCAACAGTGGTTGAGCACGCATATAAAGAAGAAGTAAACCCAGTTGAATTAAAGAAGATTGCCCGTCGCTTGAAGTTGGTACGTGGCATGATGAAGGCGAATATCCGCCCCGAATGGATGATCATGACGATTTTGCCGGTGATCCCACCGTCACTACGCCCAATGGTTCCCTTGGACGGAGGTCGCTTTGCAACGTCAGACTTAAACGATCTGTATCGCCGTGTCATCAACCGCAACAATCGCTTGAAGCATCTCCTCGAGCTCAAGGCTCCAGATGTGATCACCAAAAACGAAAAGCGCATGTTGCAAGAAGCTGTTGATGCACTCATTGATAACGCAATGCGCCGCGGCACCGCAACAACCGCCGCAACTACAGGACAAAAGCGCGCCCTGAAGTCTCTCGCAGACATGTTGAAGGGTAAGCAGGGTCGCTTCCGTCAGAACTTGCTCGGTAAGCGCGTTGACTACTCTGGCCGCTCGGTCATTGTGGTAGGTCCGAAGCTCTCTATGAGCGAGTGTGGTTTGCCAAAGCGCATGGCGTTGGAGCTCTTTAAGCCATTTGTGATCGGTATTCTCATCCGTAACGGTTTAGCGCACAATATTAAATCGGCAAGCCGTCTCATTGAGCAAGAAACGCCTGATGTGTGGTCTGCTTTGGAAGAAGCAATTCAAGATAAGCTCGTGTTGCTCAACCGCGCTCCTACATTGCACCGCCTCGGCGTGCAGGCGTTCCGACCTACGCTCATTGAAGGTAAGGCAATTCAGCTCCCCGCAGTCCCAGTGCACGCATTCAACGCAGACTTCGATGGTGACCAGATGGCCGTGCACTTGCCGCTGACCAAAGAAGCGCAGCAAGAAGCTCGTGAGCTCATGCTCTCAACGCATGGCATCTTGAAGCCAGCAACGGGTGAACCTGTCGCTGTGGCAAGTCATGACATTTCGTTCGGGTGCTATTACCTCACCAGCCCTGACGCTGGAGCAAAAGGTATCGGAAAGCTCTTCTCATCGTTTGATGAAGTGCTCCTTGCATATGAAAATGGTGTCGTCGGTTTGCGCGCTCAGATCAAGGCGCAATACGAACCCACGGCAACAACGTGGCGCCATGAATGGGCAGAGAAACCAGGAATTATTGAAACAACTCCAGGTCGCATCATCTTCAACAAATCACTTCCGGAAGGTTTCGGTTTCATTAACCGAACGCTCACAAAACCAGACCTTAAATCAGTCGAAGGTTTTATCTGGGAGGAATATGGCGAAGATGTAACCGTACACTTCTTGGATGATATCAAGGACCTCGGTTTTCACTACGCAACATTGTCAGGTGTGTCATGGGGTATGGATGACCTGCGTGTACCAAAGGAAAAGCCCGAAATTATCGCGGAAGCGGACGGGCTCGTTGAGCGGAATCGCAGCCTCTACGAAGAAGGTCTTCTGACAGAGCACGAACGTCGCTCAAAGGCTATTGAAATTTGGATGACTGCGAAAGCAAAGCTCGCGGGCTTGGTGAAAAAGCAACTTGGCCCACAAGATGCGGCATTCATGATGGTTGAATCGAAATCTCGCGGTAACTGGGCAACTCTTGACCAAATGATGGGCACTCGCGGTATTGTTTCGAACCCAACCGGTGAGTTGATCGAAACACCAATCAAAAACTCCTTGAAAGAAGGAATGGAGCCGCTGGAATACTTCATTTCAACTCACGGTGCACGTAAGGGATTGGTAGACACCGCCTTGAAGACTGCATCGGCAGGGTATCTGACGCGTCGCTTAGTAGACGTTGCTCAAGATGTCGTTATTACTGAAGATGACTGTAAGGACAAGGAAGGATTTGTCCTCTTCGCTGAAGACAGCAAATACAGTGGTGAGTCTCTCGGAAAGCGCGTGAAGGGCCGCACGGTTGCTGAAAACGTTGTCTCAGGAGATGGCACAGTTATTGCGAAGAAGGGAACGGTCATTGATCGTGCACTTTCCCGTGTAGTCGATGAGCATAAGATTCCTTCCATCCGCATTCGCTCGCTTGTGAAATGTACCTCGCGCCAAGGCGTCTGTCGCATGTGCTATGGGCACGACCTCTCAAAGAACAAAATGGTAGAGATCGGCGAGGCGGTAGGTATCGTGACCGCGCAGGCGATCGGTGAGCCGGGTACTCAGTTGACCATGCGTACCTTCCATAGTGGTGGTGTCGCTGGTGGCGTTGGTGCTGACATTACCATGGGTCTCCCGCGTGTTGAAGAAATCTTCGAGGCGCGTCCACCACAGTTTAAGGCGCTTATTTGTGAGATAGACGGACGAGTACTTGCGGTGGAAGATCGCGGCAAGCAGCGCGCTATTGTTATTGAGACCGCGGGAAGCGGTGAAAAGCGTGAATACTTTGTAGCGCCAAACATCGCAGTTGCAGTTTCTGCTGGCGACCTCGTTGCCATTGGCCAACAGCTCTCTGAAGGACACGTAGATCTGCGTGAGCTGTATCACACGACGAAAGATATAGATTCAGTTGCTCGCTATATCGTGCGTGAAGTACAGAGTATTTACTTCCCAACCGGTGATACGGTGAACGATAAGCACGTTGAATTGATCGTGCGCCAGATGTTCTCCCGCATGCGCGTTATGAACCCTGGTGACACCGATCTCTTGCCAGGTGATGTTGTAGAGCGCCGCCGTCTCTTGGAAGAAAATGATCGCGTTCTTACAGAAGGCAAACAGGAGGCAACGTTTGAACAGCTCATCATGGGCATTACCAAGACGTCGCTTACTACAGAAAGCTTCTTGTCAGCATCTTCGTTCCAACAAACCGCAGGCGTACTCATCGATGCCGCAGTTGCGGGGAAGGAAGACCACATGCGTGGTCTTAAGGAAAACGTCATTATTGGACGCCTCATTCCTGCCGGTACTGGTCTCCGCGCTCGCCAAGAAGGTAAGCCGTTGGCCCAGCTGGACGACGCAGCACAGGACGTTACTGCGTAGGCGATACACTCACGTATACCATAAACCCCTCTCATGCCGAGAGGGGTTTATGGTATGGGGAAAACGTTGATAAATTGCCTTGCATTCTCTCGTTTTAGAACGGTATACTAGGAGTACTCATGGCCCGCCAAAGCAACGGAAAAAAGCGTGAAAAACCATCTGATGAGGGCGGCTCTTCCTTCTTCGATATTTCTCAAGAGACTCAAAATAGTATCTGGGGCATTTTAAGCTTTATTGTTGCGGTTGTAGTGACGTTGAGCTTCCTCGGCCGCGCAGGTTCCGCGGGCACGCTCATCGATTCGATCTCTCGCATGCTTTTTGGATGGGGGTATATCCTTGTTCCTATCTCGTTCGCGCTACTCGGCTTCTCATTCTTGAAATCACTCTCGCGCCATATCGCCACAAGCGCCGTGGTGGGCACGGTGACATTTGTACTGTCTACGCTAGCCATTTTACACATTCTTGGGGAAGGAACGTTCGACGACCGCATTGTGCAGGGTGGATATTTAGGCGTTGTGCTTGGGTTCCCACTCCTTGCCTCTATCGGTTTCGTTGCGTCGCTTATTGTGTTACTCGCGTTCTTGAGTATATCCATTCTCCTTGCGCTCAACGTTCCGTTGTCTGCGCTCTTTATGCGAACTCCTGAAGAAGAAAAACCATTGCAAGACGAAGAAATCGTTATCCGCAATGCGCAGAAGGAACTACCACTAAAACCCGTGCCAGCTCTTGCTGAAGTAAAGCAATCAACACCACCAAAAGAAAAACAGACAAAAACGGACGAAGGTTCCGAGAAGGGTTTTGTTATTAAAAATCTCAAACTAGGGAAGTGGAACTTGCCGCCACTGAAGCTTCTCTCTGAAGATCAAGACCAGGCTCTTACGGGCGACATTCAGGCGAACGCCAATATTATTAAACGAACGCTTGCGAATTTTGGCATTGAAGTAGAAATGGGCGAAGTATCTATTGGTCCGACGGTTACACAATTTACCATGCGCCCTGCGGTCGGCGTGCGCCTTTCAAAGATTTCTGCTCTCGGGCCAGACCTTGCGCTCGCACTTGCCGCGCACCCTATTCGTATTGAGGCTCCTATTCCAGGGAAGTCTTTAGTAGGTATTGAGGTGCCGAACAAGAAGACTGCGATTGTTGGTTTGCGCAATCTTCTTGAGGCAGATGAGTTTGCACGTGGTAAATCATTCCTACCGCTGGCTATCGGTCGCGATGTTGGCGGCACGTCGGTGTATGGCAGTCTCGAGCGTATGCCGCACTTGCTGGTGGCCGGCGCAACGGGCACGGGTAAGTCTGTCATGGTAAATGGCATCTTGCTCTCGTTGCTGTACAAGCACTCTCCAGAAACGCTGAAGCTTATTCTTGTAGACCCAAAGCGCGTGGAGCTCTCTATTTATAACGACATCCCGCACCTCATCACGCCAGTGATTACAGATACCAAGAAAGTTATGGGTGCACTGAAGTGGGCGGTGAGCGAAATGGATCGTCGGTATGATCAGCTCTCTAAGGTTGGCTCACGCGATTTATTCTCATATAACACGAAAATGGTCGCCGATGGGAAAGACATCATGCCGTTCATTGTTATTGTGATCGATGAAATGGCAGATCTCATGGCTTCATTCGGCCGCGATGTGGAAGCGGCAATTGTGCGATTAGCGCAGATGTCTCGCGCAGTTGGTATTCACCTCATTCTCTCCACGCAACGCCCATCCGTTGAAGTGATCACGGGTCTTATTAAGGCAAACATCACATCACGTATTGGTTTGCAGGTTGCCAGCCAGATCGACTCACGTACCATCATCGACATGGGTGGCGCTGAGAAGTTGCTTGGCCGTGGCGACATGCTCTTTATGTCTGGCGATGTGGCAAAGCTGCGCCGCGTACAGGCGCCGCTCGTCACTGAAAAGGAAGTACACGACGTCGTTGCATTCTTAAAGGAGCAGGCGGAGGAGCTTGATCTCTCGCACGATGAGTCTCTCAATTCAGATCTCACCACCTCGTTGGCACACGGTGGTGCATCGGGTGGCAATATTGATGGGGGATCGGACGAAGATGATCTCTACGAGGAAGCAAAGCGCACCGTGGTAGATGCGGGCAAGGCTTCTGCATCGCTACTCCAGCGCCGCCTTCGTGTTGGATATGCCCGTGCCGCTCGCCTTTTGGATATTCTCGAAGACAAGGGCATTATCGGGCCAGGCGAGGGCGCAAAGCCTCGAGAGGTGTATGTGCAAGCAGACGGTTCGCCAAGCACGCCGCCCATGGGATATGTGCCTATGGCAACGGCAGTGTCTGCCGACACGCTTGAAGCGGAGCGGGATGAGCAGTAACGTATAACCCACTGCGCTTGAGGGAGCGTAGTATATGTATGATGAAAAAGGATCATAAAAAAGAAGCAAAGCCGAACATGACGAGCAAAGACAATCGTCACATTGATATTGCGGTAAAAGAAATTCAGGAAAAATATGGCGACGGCGCAATCATGAAGTTGGGTGAGGCGCGCAAAGTAGACGTTGATGTTATCCCCTCGGGATCTATTTCGTTAGACCTCGCCCTTGGTGTCGGCGGCATCCCTCGTGGACGTGTTATTGAAGTATATGGTCCTGAAAGTTCGGGCAAAACAACGCTTGCACTGCATCTCGTTTCCGAAGTACAAAAACAGGGCGGTATCGCGGCATATGTTGATGCCGAACACGCGCTCGATCCTGAATATGCAAAGCGCATCGGCGTGAAGACGCAGGACTTACTTATCTCACAGCCAGATCATGGTGAGCAGGCATTAGAAATTGTAGAAACGCTGGTGCGTTCAGGCGCCGTTTCCCTTGTTGTTGTAGATTCGGTTGCGGCGCTCACACCACGTGCAGAAATCGAGGGCGAGATGGATCAGCAGCACGTAGGTCTGCAAGCTCGTCTTATGAGTCACGCGCTCCGTAAGTTGGCGGGCGTTTCAGCAAAAACGAATACCACTATTTTATTCATCAACCAAATTCGCCAGAAGATTGGTGTTATGTTCGGTAATCCCGAGACAACAACAGGTGGACTCGCGCTAAAGTTCTATGCATCGGTGCGTATTGAAATCCGTCGCTCGGCGCAGATTCAAAGTGGCGAACGCATCATCGGCAACCGCGTAAAGGTGAAGATCGTAAAGAATAAAGTGGCCGCGCCGTTCCGTACCTGTGAATTCGATATTTTCTACAACGAAGGTATCTCTGCTGAATCCGACCTCGTGAATACCGGCGTGCTCTACGGCGTCGTTGGCAAGGCGGGGAGTTGGTACACCCGTGGGGATGATAAACTCGGACAAGGTATGGAGGGTGCTCGTGCCTTCTTGAAAGAGAACCCAAAGATTCGCAAAGAAATCGCAGAAGAGATTAAGAAAGCCGCCGCGCTGGGCGATGCTCCCGCAAAGCCAGCACCTCTTGCATCGGAAGAATAGCGCTTATACTTTTGCTTCAGAATAGATTTCATCAAGCCACGGATAGCTTGATGAAACTTCACGTTGCATAAAATCAATCTCTTCTTGAGGAAGGCTAAGTGAATCAAGGAGTGTAAAAAATCCTTCGCGTAGCTGCTCGGGCGTCGTGGGTACTGTTTTCATCCACAACATTTCTGCAAGACGCCAGAAGCGTAGCATGGCTCCTTCGCGCGTTGCGCATACCGCCATAAGGTTTTCTTCTGGCAGGCTATCTAATTCGGAGCGATACGTGAGCCATGAGCTATTGGGCCCTATTTCTTTAGGGCAAAAGAGGTCGACAAAATAGAGCGTCCCATCAGTGTCCGGGACAACATTTGCAAGCTTCAGATCAAGCCCATGCGGTAGCACGGTTGCTTCTCGTCCAGCGATTGTTTTTCGATGGAGAGCGTCGCGTGGATAGTGCGCGAGCTGGGCGAATGTTTGCCGTACGATGCTCCACCGAAGGAAATTCGGTTGTTCTGGATTAGTAAATAGCTTTTCGCCATCAGCGCGTCCGATGCGTTGCTCGTATGAAAATATCTGCCCCTCATTTCCTTGCTGGAGTGTTTTTGTGTAATACGTATGCGGTATATTCCATCCAAAGCGCACTAGTTCTCTGCGATATGGCTCGAGGCGGGATTCTAAGTGCCGCGCTACATCAAGAGGTAAGCCTTTTCCGGCTCCCATTCGTTTAAATAACACTTGTTGTGGAGTGCCGTGCTCTCGGTACTCTAGAATAGAAACTCGAGATTGGCGACCTTGGCTGATACCATCGGGAGGAAGTACCGAAAAATTGATATGTGGTTCATCCGCGCGAAGAATGTGTAATTCTGACGGGGTTGGTTCAAAGAGCTTGGCGTGGTGAGCGAGCACATCTTTCTTTTCCATTGCGATCAGTATACTAAAGCGCTGTATAAAGCACAAAACGCCCCATATGGGGCGTTTTGTGTGCTGAGTGCTACAAAGCTACTTCTGGACCGTTTGGTTGCGCGTATATGGCATAAGGGCCATGAATCGAGCAAGCTTGATTGCCTGAGCAATGCGGCGTTGGTGGATGTTGCAGAGCTTGTTACGGCGTGAAGAGCCGATCTTAAACTCTGACGTGGTGTAGGCGCGGAGCGCTTTCACGTCTTTGTAGTTAATGGTTGGGGTTGCGTTTTTGCAGTGTGAACAATCCATAGTCGTTAGAATGGTAAATCTTCTGGTTTAATCTTTACATCTTCTTCCTCAATGCCTTGATGAGGTAATTCGTTTTCGTCGATAATAGGGATTTCAGGCTCCATGGCTGGGGCATCTTGTGCGGGGCCAGCTGCAGGGCGGGCAGGAGATGGTGCGCCCATAGGCTCTCCACCTGCTGAACGAGGACCAAGCTGGAGGTTCTCCGCGATAATCTCAGTGACGTAGCGTTTGACGCTGTCCTGTGTGCCGGTCCATGAACGAGTTTGCATGCGACCTTCGATGAGTGCGAGCGAGCCACGACGGAGGTATTGGCTGGCGATTTCGCCAAGTCTGCCCCATGCGATGACTGTGTGGAATTCAGTCGCCTCACGCTTCTGGCTCGACTGCTTGTCGTACCATACGCGATTCGTTGCCATGCGGATGGTTGTTACATTCTGTCCGCCGGGCGTGGCGCGCATTTCAGGATCTTGGGTTAACCGTCCGATCAAATAGACCTTGTTCAGGTTCATGGCATTACGCGACCTCGTTCATTGCGCTGTCCAGCTGCGCATCCATGTCTGGTTGTGCGGGGCGGGGAGTGCGAGAACGGGCGCGGGAATGGGCTTCTGCTTCGCGTTCATCGAGCACGAGCACGATGTGGCGCAACGCTTCCTTGTTGAGACGGAGAGCCTCATCAATGAGTGAGAGCTGGTCAGTATTTTCCAGCGTGAAGTGGCACCAGCCAAAAAAGCTGGAGCGTTGGTGCTGGATAGGGTAGGACAAGCGGGTTGCTTCCGGTGCCTTCGATTCTACGATCGTGCCTCCATGGGAGGTGACGATCTGCTCCACACTTGCGTGGAGAGCGGGGACTTCTTCTGGAGTTTTAGTACCATCGAGATGGTACGCCAACTCATAACGGCGATTCGTGTCAGTCATATCAATACTCTTGGGTTTCCGCACGCCCCAGAGGCGCAGATGTGGGCCTCTGGTCATGCAGTTATTGCATTACCAGGCCACACATTACCAAGGAAAATGGGCATTGTCAACGCACGCAAGGCACTCTTGACCATACGGTATTTGTTTTGTATCATATTCGTCCAAGGAGGCCGTATGAACGATAAAAAGCGGGCGACGGCGTCGCCGGCGGAGCTGGTTGCGGAGGTCCCAAAGTGGCACATCGTGATCGGGCTGTGGGCGGTGGTCTTTGGCTTCTTCGCTCTCGTCTGCGCGTTTGTGGCTGGCGTGGCGTGGAACCAGCGGCGCCCTGCCGCGGCGCTGGTCATGGTGGCGATGGCGCTAGTGCTCGCTGGACTGTTTCTCGTGTGCCTTGCCGTGGCGATGCGTGAACTGCGGGCGACGGCGCAGGAGCTTGCGCGTCGAATTGCGAGTCCTTCAGATCTGCGTGGCAGCGCTGTGAGCGCGGTCGTGACAGAGGGCCGTCCAAGCCAGGTGGTTCTACCACCGGGTCATGTCGGATAAAAGGAGGTGAATCGTGAAGGTTCTCGTCGTTGCTGGGTACGGGGCTACGCCCGTATTGAACCGCGTTGCGGAGACGGAGCGCTATCTGCTTCGCGCTGCATCATTACTCCAAGAAGCGTACGAGGGCGGTGATCCATTCACCGACCTCATTCTGTGCGGCGGCATGACGCAACAGAAGACCTCGCCCCACACCACAGAGGCGGATGCGATGTACCAGCGTCTCTGTACGTTGACCATGTGGCCTGACGGGAAGTTTCGTCCCTCCTTCTGGGGCGCCATACGAGTCACGCGCGAAGAGCGCTCTTTCACATCATTGGAGAACGCTCGAAACGCGGGCGAACACATCCGTCAGCTGTGGGAACGGTTCGATGAAGAGCTTTCCATCACCGTGATGTGCGAGGGCATGCGTCTGCTCAAGTGGCAGATCCTTGCTGAGCACTTCTTCCCATCGCCAGGGAAAATCGGAACAACCGTCACATCTGGCGACCGTACCACGGTGCGCTGTTACGGAACTGTGACCATCCAGTACGAGATCGTCAACTGGGAGTTGATGTCGCCACGCAAGGAGCTCGTGGCGACCATCTGGGACGCCTGCTCTGTCTCGATCCCCATCATCGGTCCCGCCATGGCGGGATGGTGGGGCTGGCGTCGCCGTCGGCGCGCCAAGCACATCTAGCTCACGTAAGCCCTCAACCGCCGGTCGCACAGCATGTGCGGTCGGCGGGCTTTTTTATTTTCCGATCAAAATTTCTACCACGTCTCCGTCTTGTATGATATAGTCTCGCCCTACTGTTTTTACTAAGCCCTTGGCGCGAGCGGGGCCGTAGCCACCAACCTCAAGTAGTTGTTGAGAGGGTATGACTTCCCCACGAATAAAGAGGCGTTCAAAGTCGGTGTGAATGGCTCGAGAGGCAACGGGAATCGGGTCGCCTTCATGCGCGGTCCATGCGCGGCTTTCTGTTTCGCCCGTGGTAAGGAAAGTAAGCAACCCAAGGCGGCGGTAACCGAGAGTGATGAGCTCATCAAGGCCGCTTTGCGCTTTGCCGACAGATGCGAGAAGCTCTTTTTTATCTTCTGCAGGCATTGTAGAAAGTGCGAGCTCCATAGCGTTGCACATCACCACGAATGGTGCGCCATGAAGTGATTCGCGCAGATCACTGCTTGGCTGCCAGTTTTCGGTGAGCTGTTGTTCTGATACATTTAATACGTATAAAAAGGGTTTCGCGGAAAGGAGGTTCAACTCGCGGGCGAGCTCTTTCTCATCATCGGAAAGATCTACGCCCGAGAGTACCGTTCCCGCGTTGTTCAGGGCGATGAGGTGCTCAAGGAGCGGCAGTTGTGCCGCTGCTTTCTTGTCTACGCGAGCTTCTTTTTGTGTTTTTTCAAGACGCTTAGCGAGAGTTTCAGTGTCGGCCATGATGAGCTCCATGTTGATGATCGCAATGTCATCAATGGGATCGATACGGCTATGTACGTGCAACACGTTGTCATCGTGGAATGCGCGAACAACATGCACGATGGCATCTACCTCACGAATGTTTGCCAGAAACTTATTCCCCAGTCCTTCGCCCTGGCTTGCGCCTTTCACAAGGCCAGCAATGTCGGTGAATTGCACAGTGGCGTAGATAGAGCGCGCGGAGCCAGAGAGCTTCGTGAGCGCGTCCACGCGAGGATCGGGGACCTCCACAACCCCCACATTGGGTTCAATGGTGGTGAATGGATAGTTCTGAATATCGACGTGCTTATTCGTCACCGCCTGAAAGAGCGTTGATTTACCGACATTAGGGAGGCCAACAATTCCAAGAGAAAGCATGGGAGAATCCTAGCAAAAAAGCCCTTTGTGGGCTAGGTGGCATACATTGACTTTATCGCTTTAAACTGGTATAATTATAGAGTCAGGTTGGGTACGTTTACAACCATAGCTGCCAAGTCGGCGTTCGCTCACGCGAATAATGAGGCGGCAATAAGGAGCGTTATGAAGAAGCAGAAGACGGACTGGAAGTCGTTGGGCTATCTCCTCTCGGTGGTGATCAACCTGTTCGCGCTGGTGCGCGACACGTTCGTGAAGATGGGCGTTGGGATCGAGCTGTTGCCGTGGGTCGTCGGCGAGGGGAGGGAAGGCTTCGTCAAGGAGTTCCTCCAGCCGTTGGGCCAGAAGTTCCTGGCGAGCCAGAAGCCTGCCAAGCCGCGAGTCCGAAAGTCCATCATCGTCGATCTCTCGACCCCGCCCAAGCTCCCGTTTGACGGTGCCACCATCGAAGCGAACGCCGGCGGCGGCAAGGTGAAGATCGAGAAGCGGAAGGATGGCGAGCTGTATGTGGATGGCAAGAAGGTCATCCTCCACCTCTCCGAGCGTCAGCAGAACGGCAAGGTGATCCAGGGCCACGAGCTTCGCGAAGAGCTCACCGGGAAGCCGGTGCTCCACCCCAACATCATGGACGCACTCATGGAGTACCCGGAGCTCTTCCCCGAGTCGTGGAAGAAGGACGAGAATGGCAACATCCGTTACATCTTCTTCTGGGGTGCCATCTTCCGCGACGCCGACGGCGACCTGTACGTCCGCTACGTCTACTTCGGCGACGGGCGGTGGCGCGTGCACGACGACTGGCTCAACGGCGGCTGGCGCAGCAGCTATCCGTCGGCTCTGCTCGCAAGTTAGTTCTTCGGACTTTGGTACTGAGCGCTCGGCGCTTTGTAGCTTAGTCCTTGGGCCCGCACAGAAATGTGCGGGCCGCTTTTATTTCTGATACACTCTTTATGAAAGTAGGTGAATATGTGAGTGATCACGGTTGCTCACCACCGAACTCAGCACCTTGTTTTTCCAGAATGCACAGAACTAAGGTTCTTTGTAGCGTGAGATCCAGGGGCTTAAAAACAAAAGAAACTTGGTACGATGTACTAGGGCATTCTGATGCCGAATTCGATACAGCTCCGAGAGCACTCAAAGAGCAGTGGTACTGATGGTATCTCGTACATTCCGCAACGCCAACGGCAACCTGTACGTCCGCTACGTCTACTTCAGCGACGAGCAGTGGCGCGTGAACTACAACTGGCTCAACAACGACTGGAACAGCAACAATCCGTCGGCTCTGCTCGCAACTTTCTCACGTTCTCTCCCCGTTTCGGGGAGAGTTTTGTTTTTGAAGTTGCCCACTCCATCCGCCGAGCATGCGCCCCACTTCATCGAGTGATAGTGAAAGTGCGATATACTTTTTAGTGTCGAGTGATGCGGTCTCCCAGAGGATGAGGAGTAATACCTTGAGCGTGTCCAATTTTCGAATTGCGCGCTGAACGAACGGCAGTTTTTCTTCTCGCGACAGAAATATTGCGGTCGCAAGTGCTTCTAGCGATTCAATAAACAATGAGTCTATCCTCTGACCCAATGAATAGCGATGGGATTT
>ERZ1292623.1872-Hain-H51-01um-R1-1872-length-19587-cov-14_pt1 | contig 19587 bp, 23 predicted proteins | sample MGYA00564398_ERZ1292623 | MGnify/ENA primary metagenome ERZ1292623 (study PRJEB36523, sample SAMEA6512633) | groundwater metagenome | collected 2019-01-07 | study: AquaDiva: Metagenomics assemblies of 32 groundwater samples | reverse complement strand
GCCGTCGCCGTGAACGTGGTACTCGTCGCGGCGGCGGCCGAGTGCGTGTGCAGCGCGGAGGCGTCGGAGCCGTCGGTGAGGGTGTTGAGGTTCGTGGCGGTGACGCCCGCGGTCGTGGCGACGCCCTCCACCTTGAACCGCGCCGAGGCGTTCTGCGGCAGGTTGATGTTGCCGGTGCCCGTCGTGGCAAGCGTGACGCCCGCCTGGACGGTGGCGGTTCCGTTGGCGCCGTCGAGGATGAGGCTGGTCACGCCGCCGCCTTGGAGGTTGACCGTCGTGCCCGCGTTGATCGTGAGGACGCCGGCCGAGGTGCTCCAGGTCGAAGCCGCCGCACCCGTGAGGGTGAGGGCGCCGCCGCCGGCCGTGGTGATCGAGAGCGCGCCGGTCGCGGCGAGCCCGGTCGCCGTGAGCGTGGACTTGGAGGTGTCCGTCGCGTCGGCGCGGGCCGCGATCGTCGTCGCGTGGAGGTTGGAGAACCGGAGCGCCGAGGTGCCGAAGCTCCGGAGGTTGTCCGCCAGCGGGATGAAGTCGGAGACGAGGCGGGCGGTGAAGGCCACCGTGTCCGTGATCGCGTCGCCGAAGGTCACGTTGTCCTGGAAGGTCGTCGCGCCGACGACCGTCTCGGTGCCGCTGACCTGGAGATTGCCGGCGATCGTGGTCGTCGCGCCGACCTTGCCGATCGTCACGCCCGTGGCGTTGACCGTGCCGATCGAGAGCGCGGCGGCGCCGGAGCGATCCATGCCGCCGTCGGCGTAGAGCGCGTTGCTGAACGTGTTGCTCGTCGAGGCGAAGGTCGCCGCGCCGCCCGCGCCGCCGATGGTGAGGGCGCCCGTCGGCGTCTTGAAGAGGCCCGTCATCAGGCTGAGATCGACGGCGCCAGCTCCCGCGAGAGCCGAGAGGTTCTTGCCCGCGCCGAGGACGGCATCCGTCCCGGCCGGTGTGATGGTCAAGTTACCGGCCGCGGTCTTGACGCCCGCGCCGACGACGATCGAGTCGGCGTCCTGGATCTGCGTGAGGACGCCACTCTTGAGGGTCAACGATCTGTAGTCAGCCATGGTGCTCTCCTTGCCTTACGGCAGCTCGGCGAAGCGCGGATCGGCGCGCAGGGCGCGCAGCGTCCGCTCGTCGTTGATGTTGTAACCGATGTCCACGTCCGCCACGAACTCGGTGGCGGGAGCGACCGGGGTCAACTCAGTCGTCGTCCCGTCCTTGAGCCGCAGCCGGATCTTCTGGCAGGGCCCGTAGGCGATGACGAGTCCGGTGCGAGCCTTCTCTCCGAGGTATTTGAAGCGTGCCATGCTCTCCTCCTATAGCACGATCCAGTCGCGATCGACCTGGACCACGATGGTTGTCGCGTTCTTGGCGAAGGCAACCCGCTGGACGATGGCACCCGGCGGGCCGACCGGGGCGATCTCCGTGATCTGGCCCGGCGTCGTGGAGAGATACTGCGTCGCCCCGGGTGTAAGGCCGACGAACACGGCCAGCTCCCCGCCGTACTGCACCGTCACCACGGGACCGACGATGGAAGCGACGAAACCGATGACCGGCTGCTTCGTCGCGTCGTCCGCATCGGCCTGAGACACCGTCCCGGGCGCCGAGAGGTAGACCACGTCACCGACGGCCAGGGCGCCACTTCCCGCGTAGGTGCCGTTGACGACCGCTCCACCACCTCCTCCGCCGCCTGCCGTCGCATCATTCACACCCGCGATCGTGACCGTCGGGAGCGGTCCCACGCCCGGATAACTTGCGACCCGCACCCGAGCCCGCTGAGTAATGGCCATGAGGCTCTGGGTCGTAGGGCCTGAGAAGCTTAAGAGAGGGACGTAGTTCGCGCCGTCTTCGGAGACCTCCACGCCGACGCTGGCCTGAAAAGGTCCCGCCACCACGATCGTCTTGAAGAGCCCAAGCGTGGAGATGTCCACCGAGGCGCCGACGCCGTTGCCAGCGGGGACCGGGAGCGCAGCGAACAGGGTTCCGATGTCGTCGGAGCCCACGGAGACGACCGGGAGCGGCCCCGCCTCCCAGCCGGCGACGCGGACCCGCATCCACCTGGCCGCCACATCGAAGGTCTCCACGTCCGGGGACGTGAACGTGGCCAGGGGGCCGAACGTCACGCCATCCTCGGAGACCTCGATGAAGATGTTGGCCTGGAAGGCCCCCACGACCGCGACGCTGCGGCTGCGTCCGAGGGAGGACGTGTCCACGGCGGCGCCAGTTTCGTTGCCGGCGGGGACGGGGAGGGCTAGGAAGACGTTGGCCACCAGCTAGTCCCGGACCTCTAGGGAGATCTGCACGTCGTTCGCGAGAGTCGGACCCGTACCGTAGAGACGAATCAGGTCATAAGCCCTGTCGTTGTCCGACACGAACTCGATCGTGCCTCCGCCGGCACCAATGACCTGCGTGTCAAGCGTGTGCTCGATCGTCATACCCAGGCTGGCGGACACGAGCGTCCGGCCGGTGGTCCGGAACGTCACCGGGTTTGCGCCGCCGGCATAACGGACGCGCAGGGAGAAGTTGCGCCGACCATAGACGTACCTCTCCTCGATCAACGACTCGGCGACCCCCAACGGGGCGATGTTCAGGTTGATGTGCTGCGCCGCCCGCTTCATGGGGAAGCCATGCGGCATCTTGAAGTAGCAGAGGACCTCCACGACCGGCCGAGCCGCTATCGAGACGAGCACGCTGCTGTCGTACCCCCTCGTCCCGTTCAGAATCACCGTTGGCGCCTTCACGGATCCCGTCCCACCGACGGCATTGAACGGGATCTTGCCGACGAACGGGGCGCCGATCGCTACCTGGCTTTCGGCGAGCGCTCCGGGCACCGGCACCGGGCTCGACCAGGCGACGCGCATCGCCTCCACGTCGGAGTTGGCTCCGATTGCTATCGCCTCGAAACCCACGTTCGGCATCTCAAAGGCGAATGTGGCGGGGAAAGCGGCGTCATCGATGCGTCCCCAGATGTGGAAGAAAGCCTCACCGCGAAGAAGCGCGGCCTGCGGCGTATCGGGCATGAAGAGGCTGATACCCATGTCACTTCGCTCCCGGCAGCTTGCCCTGCCAGCCGAACTTGCCGATATCCACGCCGGGTCCGGTGGGCTTGGGTGTCGATGATCCCAGGGCTGTGGGCGGCTTGATCGCCGCGCGCTCCGCCTCCAGGATGTCCCGGAGCCAAGCGTAAGGGGACACCTGCATCGCCACCCGGTTGACCGTCGTCGAGACCATGTAGAGGCGCCCGGCCGGAGGCAAGGTCAGGTGAACGTCCACCCCGGTCGGCAGGAGCCGGCCCTTGCCGCTCGCGACCGGAGAGATGTCCTGCTTGGTGCCGAACGCGACGGGGCCGGCGGTCTCTAGGTGCAGGATGATGTCCGCCCAGTCCACGTCGTTCGCGGAGAAGACAAGCTGGGTCTGCCCGTTCGCGGGCGTGAAGTACGTGAACACGTCGGTCGCGTAGGGCACCGTCGTCTCCTAGTTCTTGAACACGCCGCCGTAGAGATCCGCCATCTCCTCGTCGTCGCCGAGGAGATCCGCCAGCATGGCCTCTTCCCCACCAGGCTCCGGCTCCTCCGGCGCCGCGGCCGACTCCTCCGGCGCCGCGGCCTGCGCCTCCTCGCGCATCTCCTCCACATCGGCCGACGACAGCTCCCCCGGGCTCACGTAGCGCACCCGTGGGCGCCTGCGGAACCCGTTCAAGGCGCCGGTCGAGGACGGCGCGGTGGCCGGGAATGCGAGAACGGCACGGGCCGGCTCCGCGTCGAGGAGCCACGCCAGGCCCGGCAGGTAGGTCTGGACGAGGGACTGGATCAAAGCGAGGCCGGAGCCGACCACGATCGGCGTGTGGTACTTCTCCAGGCGCTTCCACTTGTGAGACGCGAGCCAGGCCGCGGCGAAGGCGAGGAGGTTACCGAGCGGGCGCAGGTGCTTCTGGAAGGCCGGCCAACGGGAACCGAACAGGTGAAGGCCCCGGCCGGTGAACCGCGTCACCGCGTAGGCGCCGACCGCGGGGCCGAGGAACTGGACGAGATCGGTCTTGAGCGGAGGGTTCCTGCGCGCGTAGGTCCGCGGGGCCGGCGCATCATCCGGGTTCTTGCGTCGGGCCTTGCGGGTCGCAGGATTCTTCTTGAACAGGGACAACCTGGACGGCTTCTTCTTGCGTGGCATCAAGCACCCCGTTGTCGGCCCGTGCGTGCCCGGAGAGGCCGCACACGCGGGGGCTATGGGTGAAGTCTAGGGTCGGACGGGGACAGGAGTCAACCAGGAAGTTGCAAGGAAGGACGGAAGGTTAGCGATCCTCTTTCAGCGTCGATCCAAGCACCCGGATCATTCCCTGCTTCCGGTCCCGATCCGGCGGCCACACGCACCAGGAATATTCCGTAGCATCAGTTTTCCCCTGCCCGGTGAAGCTCGGCCGGTTAGGCAGGACATACACGTCGGGCGGGTACTTACGCATGAAGTCGGCCCGTCGCTCCGAGCCGAGGTAGTTGAGGCGCAGGAGGAAGATCACCCACCGGGCGTGCTGGAGGCTCCGGACGAGGAACTCCTGGGCGAGGGAGTAGGGCGGGTTCGTGATGACGGCGTGGAACCGGCCGCTGCCCAGCTCCTCCCTGCGGATCTCGTGGAGCCACAGGTCCGTGGAGTCGGAGAGGAAGTCCCCGGTCATGCCACGGTGGAGGTCCCGGTGGAGATGTTTCACCGTCCCGAGGTCGCGCTTCTCGACGACGGTCCACCTCGGGAGATCCAGGCCCTTGTCGTCCATCCACACGTTCACGGCCTCGACGATCGCGCCGTCGCCGATGCAAGGTTCCAAGAACAGGCCCTTGGAGAGATCCTCCATCCGGCCGACGGTCTCGTGGAGGGCGTCGAGGAGGCGCCACACCGTCCAGTGCGGCGTCGAGTAGAAGTCGTCGGGTAGACGCACGTCGCTACGGTTGGTGGCGCTCACTCCAACTCCTCTCGCCTCTTCCCGCGCTGCGGGTTCTTGTGCCAACAGGAGTTCGCGCACACCGCCGTCGTCCCCACCCACGCGCCGGCCCCGCCGCACTTGGGGCACGCGGGCGGCGCCGGCCGGCGGCTCTCCATGACGAGGAGGAGGAGCGCGGAGATGTCCTCGCGCAGCAGCACAAACGTGGGGTACATCCCGAGCGCGACGTGGATGCGCTTGAGCAGGCGCTCCATCCCCTCGAACAGCTCGTCCCGCGTGGGGACGAGGGTCCGCTGCGTCATGTAGCCGGTGGACCGGGTCATGGGCCCTCCAGAATTCGCAGTCGATCGAGCAATACAGCCTCATTCCGCACGTACTCGCATTCGCGATGATGGAGGAAGATGTTCCATCCCTTCGAGATCCCCGTGCAGAAAACAAAGATCCGCTTGCGACTCGCCAACGCCACGCCCAACTCCGTGTACTGCCCCTTGCCCCGCTCGTGCGGCAGGATCACCAGGGCGTCGCAGGCGAGCACGCCCGAAACCTCTTCGTGCGCGATTTTGTGAGGCTCTTCGACCTCTTCGCCGGTCCAGTCGTAGCTGATCTGGTGGCCGGCGTTCGTGAGGATTCCGTAGAGCTTGCGGACGATCTCCTTCAACTCGTACTTGGCGGCGACGTAGATCTTCACACCACACCCCCGCCCACGCCGCCCTTGAGCATCTTGAGCTTGCCCTGCACGCGCGACCGCGCCGCGTCCCGGCGCTCCGAGCGTCCGCGCACGGCCTCGATCGCGGCGTCACAGGCCACCTTCCACTCATTCGAGCTGCCTTGGAGACGGGCGTGCTCGATGTCCTGGACACAGGACACCCGCTCTTCCTCGACCGCCCGCAGGAGATCTTCCATCGTGAACATGGGATTTATTCCTCCGTCTTGTAGTGGTCCTGGAGCCACCGGCCGAGCAGATCCACGACGCTCGACGCCCGCGGGTACTCCTTGTCGCCCGTGAACCCGGACGGCTCGAAGCGGGTGTTCACGAACTTCGACGTGTACGCCTCGACGGGGACCCCGTGCTGGAGCCCCACGGACAGGGAGATCGCCAGCGCGTCGAGCACGCCCGACGCCAGGGACCCGTGCCGGTCGCACTTGAGGAAGATCTCCCCCACGCGCTTCGTCCCGGGGTAGCAGTTGGCCGAGATGTAGAAGCTCGTCGCACTCTCGGTGTCCGCACCCATCTTGGGCAGGATCTCGAACTTGCGGGTCACGCCCTCACGATCGTCGGGGAGCCTCCGCCGCTCCGGCTTGCCGACGACGGTCACACGCCCCGTGGCCTCGGCCCGTTCACGCAAGATCCGAAGTAGGGTGTCGAGCAGAGCCTCACCGCTCATCGCGTGCTCCGAGAGGACGGACGTGAGCTTACCCAGCTCGCGCTCCACGACCTGCCGGGTAGGGGTGTCGGGGGTGTTCTTAGGCTCCTGCTTCTTGTCACGCTTCATCGCGACACCTCACGTACCCCCAATCCCGAGACGTTCCCTCGCAGATGCGTCGGATCTTGCCCAAGAGGAGCAGAAGCGCAAGGGCCCTGTTCACGCTGCGCCGGGTTACGGGGTACCCGTAGTCGCACACGATGGCGTGTATCTCCCGCGTAGGACGCACCACGATGCGCCCCACGGCGTCGTAGACGGCCTGGAGCACCTCAGGGGCCTGCTTCGGCACGAGGCACCGCCTGGAAGGCCGGTAGGCAGGGATTCCCCACTTCCGGCGCCAGTGCCCGACGACATGGTGATCTAGGTCGAGCTGGCGGGCGATCACGGCATCGGGAACAAGCCCAAGCGGTTGCTCGCGGAGCAGGGTCTGGTCGATCACGAGTCGGGTTGTACCTGAAACGGTGAGAGATCGTCAATAAAAATTTGTTGCTTGCCTCAAAAAGACGATGATCCCGAAGGGTTGTCAAGAGGAAGGTCTTCCCAGGAGGTTGCCGAAGGGTCTTCGAGAGGAGGGGATCGAGCGGGTCCTCTCCCCAAGGCGCCAAGGACCCGAAGAACCCTCGGTGGAGCCTCGAAAAATCAAAGTTAACAATATCAAGCAATTACCTCAACCGCCTCGTTATGCCCATCCTCAAACCCTGCATGATGCAGGGTTTGATGCATGGTTTTTTCTCAAACCCTGCATGATTTTCTGTTGTCCGCACAAGGAGTTCGCCGCCCATGCAGGGTTTGCAGGGTTTTCTGGAAAATCAAATAGAGAGATCAGCAAATAACATAAACCTCAAAAACAAGAGTTTATGCTTTATACTTTTATGATCACTCTATATATAGGGTTACCCGAAAAACCCTGCAAACCCTGCATGGGCGGCGAACTCCTTGTGTTGACAGCAAAAAAGCGTGCAGGGTTTGAGAAAAAACCCTACGGAGACCCTACAACGACCCTGCACGACGGGCTCCTGGAGCCGAGCATAACGATGAAACGGCCGCGGGGACCTGTTTTTGAGCGAATTAACACGGTGTGTTAATTCGGTTTTACACTTCTTTTGCTATAATTACAGTAGAGCCATAACAATGAAATCGTCCTGATGTCCTATTTTCCCTGTGGTTTTTTGCCCCCAGGTAACGATTTCAACCAGTTCGCTTCAAGGACCACGGTGTTATGGTCTGTAACTATGGAGAACTACTATTAACGAACCCTGCACGACGGGCTCCTGGAGCCGAGCATAACGATGAAACGGCCGCGGGAACCTGTTTTTGAGCGAATTAACACGGTGTGTTAATTCGGTTTTACACTTCTTTTGCTATAATTACAGTAGAGCCATAACAATGAAATCGTCCTGATGTCCTATTTTCCCTGTGGTTTTTTGCCCCCAGGTAACGATTTCAATCAGTTCGCTTCAAGGACCACGGTGTTACGGTCTGTAACTGTGGGGAACTACTACTGTCGTTTTTCTTGTTGACCGATCGCTTGACGATCAGGTACTAGTCTGAAGCTTCTGCAACGGGCGTCGGGTCCGATCTCCTCGGGGGTCTCATGTCTCATGAGGTTGAGAGTTTTCTCAATCTTCTTTGGTCACGCGCAGTTGCGAAGCTTCCTGGAGGGAGAATCACCCTCTGGCGGCTCTCCAATCACGTCTCGATCCACCTGGCCCTCCAACGAGGATTCGCTGCTGTCGCCGAGGAAGCCTCTGTTTTCGCGCAGATCGATGATCTCTACTTCGGTGTCGGCTTGCGCCGGCCTAGGCTCTCACCTTCACAGCTCGGGCGTGAGTCCGACATCATGGCCTGGCCAGGTCTGTGGGCGGACATCGACATCGCCGACCCCCGGGTCCACGCCGCGCCCAATCTGCCCAAGGATCTCGACTCGGCGGTCGGTTTGCTCGACGCCTTGCGGCCCCATCCCACGGCGATCGTTCACTCCGGATACGGGCTCCATGCGTACTGGCTCTTCGACGAGCCCTTCATCCCTTCCGACGCCGATGGTCGCGCGAAGTTCAAGAACGTCCTCGTTCACTTGCAACGTCGCCTTCGTGAGATCGCCGAGGATCGAGGCGTCACGATCGACGACACCGCGAAGACGCAGCAGATCCTTCGTCTGCCGGGGACCTTCAACCGCAAGATTCTGGACGATCCTCGGAAAGTCGAGTTGTTGCTTGACGACGGTCTCCGTTACGATCTAGAGAAGATAGCAGCCTGCGTCGTTCGCGGCCGTGGAGATTACCCCCGCCGTCGCGCCACCGGCCCGGCCCCCGAGTCCCGACCCTCGGGAGGAGAGACACCGGCCGGTGGCGACGACGGTCTTCCCTCGGCGCCTCCCTGGGTCGAAGAGACTCAAAGGAGACTCCGGCGCCTCGCCAACGACGAGAACCGGGATCTCGCCGCGAGCCTTCTTCGCGGAAAAGCCTTTGCAGCGAGAGGCTCTAGAAATGTCGTCGCCAATCGCTTAGTGGGTGTCGTCACCTACGTCGTCTATCCCGTCCATCCCGGCGTCACGCCCCAGGAGATCTACGACGCCTTCTTCCGTGCCTCGATCGATTGCATGACGACCGAGGACCCCTTCGAGCCTCTCACCGAGGACCAGATCGTCGATCAGATCCGCCGGGCTCTAGAGAACGTGGAAAACGACGCCGAGATCAAGGCCGAGGCGGAGAAGAGGATCGCCGCGGCGCTTCTTCGGATCGCGAGCCGCAAGGGCAAGGGATCGGGCGAAGGAGAGGGCGGACACGGTGGGAACGGCCATGGTAGTAACGGTTATGCGACACCGGAGGAAGATCCCGATCGTGATTTCTCGTCCCTGTCCCCTGACGAGCAGAAACGTGCGCTGCGCCTCCTCATCATCCAGCACAAGACCGCCTACTACGTCATGCGGGGGGAGAGGTACATCTCTCCGCCTTTGTCCAAGGACGAGCTGGAGGTGCGCCTCCGGGACGACTTCGAGGGCATGGATGCGGTCAGGTGGAACTACATCGACCAGAACGGCAACCCGAAACGGAAGAGCCTGCCCATGTTTCTGGGCGACTATGCCACCGTTACCCGGAACCTCGTCTACGATCTCACGATCAAAGAAAGTTATTATGACCCCGAGTCGGAGATCTTCCACGAGGCCGTGAGCCCACTCAGGGATCTGGAGCCCCTCTTCGATCCGGTCATCCACGAGTGGCTCCGCATCTTCGGCGGCGACGAGGCCGATAACCTGATCGACTGGATCTCGACGCTCACCGATCTGGCGCACCCGACCTGCGCGCTCTACGCGCACGGTCCCAGCTCGACGGGCAAGACGATGCTGTCCCAAGGTCTCGCGCGGCTCTGGATCAAGGATGCGCCGACGGAGTTTGATCAAGCGCTCGGGAATTTCAACACCGATCTCATCCATTGTCCGCTCGTCGTGGCCGACGAACACATCTCAGCGGCAAAGACGACCGCCGAGATCCGGCAGCTCGTGGGCTCCGACCGGCGCACGATCACGCGCAAGTTCATGCCTAACGCCAAGCTCCACGGCTCACTCCGTCTCATGCTCCTCGCCAACAACGAGCGCCTGCTCCAGCTCGGTAACGAGGAGCTGGGGGCCTTTGACCTGGCGGCCACGGCGGAGCGGTTCCTCCACGTCGTCACGCCGCAGAAGGCGGCGGACTTTCTGCGTTCGATCGGCGGCCGGGACACGGGGACGAAGGACTGGGTGGACAAGGATCTCATCGCCCGGCACGCGCTCTGGCTCCGCGACCACAAGCGCGACGGGTACAAGCGTGACTCCCGCTGGCTCGTCGTCGGCCGGCAGACCGCCATGCACCGTCAGCTCCTCTTCCAGAGCACGGCCGTCTCCTTGGTCATCGAGTGGCTCGTTAGGTTTCTCGACAGGCCCCAGCAACTCCCCAACGTCCTTCAAAACGGCATGGTGATCTGTGGGCAGGGGGAGTTGCTCGTCAACACCATTGCCCTGACCGATCACTGGGATGCCTTCATCAGCTCCCACACGGTCTTCTCGACGACGCGCGTGGGTCGGGCGCTCAGTCAGATCAGCCTCGGTGTCAAGCGCGTGAAGAACAAGAACTATTGGACGATTCGGCCTGATCTGCTCTTCTCCTGGGCCCAGGAGAACAACGTCGGTGATTTAGGGCACATCGCTCAGTTGATCCAGTCCACGGATCTCCTGATCCCGGCGTCGCTCAAGCATTGAACAAATTTTTGTTGACAACCGGCCCGGCGGTCGGTTATTTAGGAGGCTCCTCATGGATCTCGGTTCCGCACGAAAAGAGCTGGACAAGCTCCGCGTCGAGATCGACGCGATGAACGATCGCAAGCAGGCCGCTCTCCGGGCCTGGGAAGGCGAGAAGGAGCGCCAGGGCGACCCGACTCTGGAGCCGCCGGAGGACTTGCGAGCCATGAACAAGCAGCTCGCCGGGCTCTACGGCCAGCGCGACGACATCCTCGTGGTCCGGCCGGATCTCGCCGCGGAGTACGGCGGCAAGAAGCGGGGCGTGATGAAGAAATCGCCCCTCGGAACGAGCCCGACAGCGCAGGCGAACAAGGCCGCGAAGAAGGCTCGGTGGCTCGCCAACCGCGAGAATAAGCGCTTGGAGAATCGCCGGAGGGCGCAGCAGCGAGGGAGCGGATGCAAGTGAAGCTCGCCTACGTCAGCGCTTCCCAGGTCGAGAGTTATCGCAAGTGCCCGCGGTACTGGTACGGTCGATCCGTCCTCAAGCTGCCGGAGCCGCCCCGGCCGGCGGCGGAGAAAGGCTCGCGGGTTCATGCCGCGACCGAGGAGTACCTCAAGACCGGCGCTCTGCCCGAGGACGAAGAGACCCGGAACATCCTCTCGGCGGGATTGGGCAATCTTCCGGAGCGGGGTGACGACCTGGATCTGGAGCTGGGTTTCGAGTTGCCGACCTGGGACGGGGGCCCGATCTGGACTGGTTACATCGATCTCATCGACTCGCGAGCGAAGCCGGTCCGGATCATCGACCATAAGACGATCTCGGACTTCCGCTATTGCAAGACGCCCGAGGAGTTGCTCTCCTCGACACAGATGATGTCCTACGCCCGGTGGTACTTCTCCGTCGAGGACGCCGCCGAGGTCGAGGTCACGCACCTCTATCTCCGGACGAAGAGGCCCTACAAGGCCCACAAGGTCTCGGCGCTGGCGACTCGCAAGCGGGTGGAGGAGATCTGGGATCGCGATCTCGGGCTCGTCCGCGAAATGGTGGGTTGCCGTGAGCGAGGACCCGCCGACATCAGCGGCCTTGACCCAAACACGGCGTCGTGCGGGATGTACGGGGGTTGTCCGTTTCGATCTAAGTGTGGTCTCCTGCCGACGATCTCACAGATGAAGGGAGCGACGAAGATGAGCGACACGAACAAGGCGAACGGCGACGCGATGCCGAAGCTGTCTCTGTCGGAGCGCCTGGCGAAGAAGCGAGCGGAGAGCGGCGCGGCGGTGCCCTTGCCCATGCCGACGGTCTCGGTCATGCTGGCGCCGCCGGCCGAGGGCGTCGTGCCCCCCGACGCGCCGCCCAGGAACACGGGCGCCGCCGTGGCGTCTACCCCGACGGTAGAGGAGCCGAAGCGCCGGGGGCGGCCGAAGAAGGATGCCGCTCCGGTGGTCGAGGTCGGACCGGCTCCGATCAAGGCGCAGCGTCCGGTCTTCTCGATCTACGTGGACTGCCTCCCGGTCAAGGGCGGCGAGGCGGAGTGGACGCTCTTCGAGGACTGGATCGCGACATACACCAAGCAAGTGGCCGAGTCTCATGGTATCGCGGACTGGCGCCAGATCGAGTACGGCAAGGGCAAGGCGGCTCTCGCGAACGTCGTCAGGGAGAACGTCCACGAGGTTCCGGAGGTGCTCATCGTCTCGTCCTATGCCCCGGGCGTGAACGAGGTGCTCGACGTGCTGATTCCGCACGCGACGCGGGTGGTGCGGGCTCTCCGGGGATGAAAACCGCCCTCGAACAGGCCCAGGCCCGCGTCGTCGCCTGGCTCGACGAGGCGCCGCGACCCGGCCCGCCGAGGCGATGGCTCGGGCCGGCACACCTGGATAGTTACAACTCCCCGGACGCCCCCTGGCGGGCGAGTTTCTGGGTGCTAGAGGGCTCGCCGCCGAGGGGTTTTGTCATCGAGACCGCAGGTGTCGTGATCGCGATCGGTATGCTCGGTGATCGGAAGCGGGTGTACAAGAAGTGACGTACATCGTCGGATTCAAGTGCGAGCGATGTGATCATTCACTTCGCGTTTGGCAGTTTCCCAAATACCCGGGTCCGGACTCCAAGGTCTGGAAATACCGAGGCAAGAGGATATACTGTTATTCGTGCGCGGTCCTTCTGGACCTCATCAAGGAAGAGAGGACGGACATGGAATTCATCGAGGCGCTTCGGATGGAGCTTCGCAAGATGCTCGATGATCCCGGTTTCGGGGTCAAGAGCTTGATCAAGCTGGAACGCTCTGCGAGGGCCGGCCGGGCGTTTCTCATCACCCTGTCAGGGAAGGTCGGCGACGTAGTCGTCGGCGGGCAGACGATCGAAAACGATCCGGACGCGGAGGAGACGCTAGAGAGCGGGTTAGCCGTCAACACGGCAGTAGGGCCCGTGGGGCTTCCATCACCGTCCTTCGGGCCAATCGCCCCGGCGCCGTTCATGGAGACGGGCGGTGCGGCGATGATCCGTGAGCTGGTCAAGCTCGTGCCCCAGATGATCGCTGGTAAGGATGGGAGTAAGGCCGAGTCGCTCACGAACCTCATCGACGCGCTCGCCGTCGCTCGTTCGCAGGGTATGACGGACGTGGCGGCCGAGCTGGAGAAGAAGATCGTCGGCAAAAGCCTCGACGGGGATCGGCCCGTCGGATATGCTAGAGTGGTCTCTGAGAACAACAGCAAGGTCGAGGAGGTGACACCATGAACGGCTTGACGTGGTTCTTCCCGTCCTGGAACGGCGACTTCCGACTCGTCGAGACCAAGTTTGGTACCGCGCTCCACATCATCGATCCGACGGCTGGTGAGACGGAAGTCCTTCAGCGCTTCCTTGCCACGGCTAGGAAGAAGGGTTGGACGAAGACCGAGTGGGGTGGGAATTCGAGGGTCATTGACTTCGAGGAAGCTCTTCCGAAGATCGCACCGACGCTTCTCCGTCTGACGAAACCCAAGAAGAAGACGCTCACAGCGGTCCGGTTCTCCAACGGCCGGCTCCAGGTGGAGGAGGGCACGGAGGAGACGGCGATCCGTGCTCTCGCGGACGAGGCCACCAAGGAGAAGGGCTCCCAGGCCGTGACGGTCACGCGGCCGACGCCCTCGTGTCCCCAGTGCATCCCCGGCTCGATCGGTCCGGCGCGGGAGACGCTGCTCTCCTTCCTCGACGACGAGGAGCACGCGGACTGGGCGAGGGCTCGCCACATCGTCGTCTACGGCGGTTTGTCTGGGCACCGCTACCTCCTCGCGCATCGTCACTCCGTCCTCGCGCAACGCCTCGGGAGGATCTGCTATGATCTCGACGATCGGGTCGTCGTCCACTTCTACGACTGGTCCGTGCCGCCCGAGGAGGAGATCCTCGCGGCCAAGCTCATCCTGGAGCACGCGGAGCCCTGGCTCCGGAACGAGGCGACGCTCTGGAACGCCTCGGATCACGTCGAGCGCTACAAGAACCCCTTCGGTGATAGGCTCGACGGCACCGTTGAGGCCAGTATCCTCCAGGGCGCGGCGGGTGGTATCCTTGGCGCGCTCCTCTGGTTCGGCACGAAGAACGGCGTGATCCGGCTGACGAGGGAGACCGTGGATACGATCTACGACGCCATGGCGGACAAGGCCGTTCTCCCCTTTGGCTCGATCCCCGCCGCGTTCGGGCCGACCAGCGTGCCACAAAACCTCTGGGGCCAGGATCTCTACTAGCCGATGTCCCTCCTCTCCGAGAAGCTGCTGCGGGAGCACAATATCGTCCCGCACCAAGCCTCGCGTATTCAGACGGCCCTCCATCAAGCCGGTGTCGCGATGACGGCGGAGCTGTCGCGAATCCTCGATCTGCCGCGCCGGCCGGCGATCTTCGACGACGCGCACGTCGAGGATCTCACGCCGCTCTACGCGACCGGAGCGCCGTGCCTCGGGTGCCCGGTCTGTCGTCTCGGGCCGCCGAGGCTCTGGCCGATCCAGTCGGCGATGCTCTGGGACGCGCACGCCATGAACGGCCTCTTCGCGTCCGTCGCCGTCGGTGCCGGGAAGACGCTCGTGACCCTGCTCCTCCCCGACGCCATGGGCGCCGAGCGGGCGGTGCTCCTCCTCAAACCGTCGCTCCGGTCGCAGTTCTGGAACATCGACGTTCCCTCCTACGGCCGGCACTTCCGGATCGCCCGCTGCCTGCCTTCTGAGGCGCCGCCGCGCGAGCCGGGCCTGCATGTCGTCGCCTACAGCGAGCTTTCCTCCGCCGGCAAGGCCGACATCCTCGACATGATCCAGCCGGATCTCGTCATCGCCGACGAGGCGCACCACCTCCGGCACCGAAGCTCGGCCCGGACCAAGCGTTTCCTCCGCTACATGAAGGACCGCTCGGAGTGCCGCCTCGCGACCCTGACGGGCACCCCGGTCACGAGGAGCCTCTACGACTACGCGCACCTCATAGAGCTTGTGCTTCGTAAGAACAGCCCTCTCCCTGGCCGCTATGGGGATCTCCGTGACTGGGCCGCCGCCATCGACGACTCGGAGAGCCCCATGGCGCCGGGCAAACTCATGCTCCTCTGCGTGCCGGGGGAGGGTGTACGGCAGGGCTTCCGGCGGCGCGTCGTCGAGAGCCGGGGTGTCGTCGCCACGACCGAGGGCTCTATCGGGACCTCGCTCGTGATCTCGGCGCGCAGGCCCGATCTCCCGGAGCGGGTGCAGAGCGCCCTCGGGCACCTCAGGCGCTACTGGGAGTGGGACGGCAGCGAGTTCGAGGACGGGATGGCCGTGGCCCGCGTGGCCCGGCAGCTCGCCTGCGGATTCTTCTACAGGTGGGACTGGCCGGGCGGGAGGGTGGATCGGGAGTGGCTGGAGGCCAAAAACGCCTGGCACCGCGAGATCCGTGCTCGCCTGAAATCACACGCCGCACCGGGAATGGACTCACCGCTCCTCCTCGCCAGGGCCGCCGCCGAGGGGCGCTGGGACAGCGAGGCGTGGCCGGCATGGTCGGCGGTGAGGGACAGGCCCGAACCCCCGGTCACGCCGATCTGGATCGACGACTTCCTCGTCCGGGACGCCCTCACCTGGGGCGCGGAACAGGCGCGGACGGAGGCGGGCGGCGGGATCGTCTGGTACGAGCACGACGCCGTCGGCAGGCGCCTCGGCGAGGTGGGCTTGCCGTTCTTTGGCGCCGGTCCCGAGGCCGCCGCCGCGCTCGATCTAGCCAGGCCCGACAAGGACCCCGTCATCGTGTGCTCGCTGCGGGCGCACGGCACCGGGAGGAACCTCCAGGCATTCTCGCAGAACCTCGTCGTGACCCCACCGGCCAACGGCACGGCCTGGGAGCAGATGGTGGGCAGGACGCATCGGTCAGGCCAGGGGATGGACGAGGTCGGCGTTGAAGTGTACCTTCACACCGAGGAGCTTGAGGCGGCGTTCGAGCAGGCCCGGAAGGACGCCGTGTATGTAGAGCAGACCCAAGGGCAGAGGCAAAAACTGCTTTTCGCCTCACTCAACTTGTAAGCACAAGGAGAAGATCATGGGACGATTCAACGGAATCAGCAGCGCCAAGTTCAACGAAGGAGGCATCTACTTCCTCAAGGGCAACTACCTCATCCGGGTGGACAAGGTGAAGGTCGGCACGACCCGGATGGGGATCGAGTTCTTCGTCGTCGAATGCACGATCCTGGAGTCGGACAACCCGGAGCGGAAGCCGAAATCGTCGGTCTCCTGGCTCTGCATGTCGGACAAGGATCTGTACCTCGCCAACATCAACCACTTCTGTTCCATCGCCTGCGACATCCCGAGCGAGGAGGTGGACGAGGCCGGCGTCGAGCTGGTCGTCTCCGAGGAGAACCCGCTCGCCGGGACGATCCTGCGCGTGCAGGCCACCGACATCAAGACCCGCGCCGGCAAGGACTTCACCAAGGTCGTGTGGAAGCAGCCGACGGTCCAGGAGAAGGCGCCCCACGAGAAGGCCGCGTAAGCTACGGCGACTCAAGGACCGTGGGGGGATCGGCGGATCATTGAAAACAGGCGGCGAAATGATTCGTGCGCCGGCCGATCCCTCCACGGTTTTTGTCTTTCGTTTTAGGGGGTATCGTGAATCGCGTCATCGCCGTAGATCTGGAGACCCATCTAATCCGCCCAGGCGTGCTCGCGCCCCGGCTCGTGTGCGTGTCCACGGCCGAGGACGGGGATCCGCCGCTCCTCTTCGGGCGTGAGGAGGGTCTCGATCGGGTCGAGGCGCTCCTTGAAGATCCTTTCGTCCACCTCGTCGGCCACAATGGCGTCTACGACTTCGCGGTGATCTCGGCCGAGCGGCCGTCGCTCTTGCCGCTCGTCTTCACCGCCTACGAGACGGGCCGGATCCGGGACACGCGCATCCGGCAGAAGCTCATCGACATCCGGCATGGCGAGCACAAGTTCCACTGGGACGAGCGGAAAAAGAGCCGGCAACCGACGAAGTACCACCTCGATCAACTCGTGTGGCGACACTTCGGTCGGGTGTTGCCCAAAGAGGGGACGTGGCGCCTGCGGTACGCCGAGCTGGACGGGGCTCCGATCGACAGGTGGCCGGCTGCGGCGCGGGAGTACGCGCTTCGGGACGCGGAGGAGACACTCCTCGTCTTCCGAGCGCAGGAGCGCGGGATCGAGCCCGACGAGGGGGAGGAGCCGCCGCTCGCCCTGCCCGACGAGATCCCCCAGACCCGGGCCGCCTGGGCTCTGCACCTCATGAGCGTGTGGGGCCTCCGGACCGATCCGGTTGCGACGCACAAGTACCGGGACAGGCTGGTCGCGTCGGTTGGCGAGGCCAAGGCCAGGCTCAAGGGGTGGGGCTTCGTCCGGGAGGACGGCACGCGCGACATGAAGGCGATCCAGGGCTGGATCGCTAAGGTGTGCGTGGCCAAGGGGATCGAGCCGGTGAGGACACCGACCGGGGAGATCTCCGCCGCGGCGGAGATCCTGGAGGAGCTGGACGACGAACGCCTGAACGTGCTCGCCGACATAGCTTCGGATGATCACAACCTGTCGGTGTGGGTGCCGACGCTCATGGAGGCCACGTCACATCCTATAAATCCACCTTTTAACCCGCTCGTCGAGAGCGGGCGCACGTCCTGCGGCCGGGGTGAGGACACCAAGTCCTTCAATATTCAGAATCCACCTAGGAAGGGTCAGGTGCGGGAATGTTTTGTGCCACGGCCGGGGTTCCTCTACACGAGCTGTGACTACGACACCCTGGAGCTTCGCACCTGGGCGCAGGTGTGCCTCGTGCTCTTCGGCGAGAGCGCGCTCGCAGAGGCGCTCCGGCAGGGGGAGGACCCACACTCGTCCTTCGGCGCCGGGATGGCGGGGATCGGATACGACGAATTCGTGCGGAGGTTGAAGGAAGGGGATCGGGTTTGCGAGGATTTTCGGCAGCACGCAAAATGCGCAAACTTCGGCTTCCCGGGCGGCCTTGGCGCCGAGGGCTTCCTCTCCTACGCCAAGGGCTACGGCCTCAAGCTCACGCAGGCTCAAGCCCAGAGCCTCCGCAACAACTGGTACAAGCGCTGGCCCGAGGCGCACAGATACTTCCGCTACATCTCCTCCATCACGGGTGACGGCGAGGGCACGATCGAGCAGCTCTTCTCGGGTCGTGTGCGCGGGGGTCTCAGGTACACACAGGCGGCCAACAGCTACTTCCAGGGCCTCGCGGCGGACGGCGCCAAGGCGGCGCTTGTTCGGGTGACGAAGGAGTGCTACGTCCGCGGACACTGGAGGAAGCCCGGCGACCGCTTCGTGTGGGCAGCAGGAATTCCGTCCCCACTCTTCGGTTGCCGTCCGGTCATCTTCATGCACGACGAGATCATCACAGAGGTCCGGAACGACGACTCGCGGCCGGGGATCGCGTCCGAAGCCGCGAAGCGGCAGCAGTTCCTCATGATCGAGACCATGAAGGAGTGGCTCCCCGACATCCCGGTCAAGGCGAGCCCCGTGCTCATGCGACGCTGGTACAAGGGCGTGAAGCCGGTCCACGACGCGGCCGGAAATCTCTTGTCGGCGCGTCCCGTCAAGGACGAGCGCGGCAACACGAGATGGGTGGCGGACACTGGCGATTCAGGAAGTGGCGCGGCGGGGGGAGCCCGTGCGGAGACCCAGGCGGCGCAGGTACCATAGGCCGAGGCCCACGGCATCCCAGACGTTGTGCTGGAGCCCTTTGGCCGAGGGCAACCTGACGCTGCGGATCTCGTCGGGCGAGAGCGCGGTCAAGCAACGGGACCGAGTGACCTCTTTCGGTGTTTGCCCTTTCCAATCGGCCGGGCGGGCACAGAGTATCTCGACGCCGGACGGCAGGCGTCCCACGATGGCCCCCGCGCAGGCGGCGAGCTTGATGAGATCGTTGGGATCACCCTTGGATCGGGATCGAACGTAGATCTGGGGGATCTCGATCACGAGCCGATCACAGGCCGGGATGGCTTCTTTCACGGCGGACGCCATCGCGATCCAACCGCCGGCCTTGATGAGAAAAGCGTGGGTGAGTCGGCCGGAGACAGCGTCCCAGAGAGCGACGCCAGACTCACGGGTACCTGGATCGACGCTCGCGATCATAGCTCCAACCCAGCCCACCGGAGCCAGCTCTGCATCTTGACCTTGCCCTTGGACCACTTCTCGATCCGACCGGCCAGGCGCAGGGCCGGGGTTACTTTGCCCTGTGACAGCATGTAGATGTACGCTTTCGTGGTGCCGAGGGCCAGGGCGGCGTCGGCCGGCGAGATTCCGAGCTTCTTCAGGTGCTTGCCGAAGTCCGTCATGTCTTCGGTGTAGCCCCGGATCGGGAAAAGCACAATAAAAATTTGTTGCTTGCTCGTCGCAAGCGGGTGTTTCGGAGCCGGTCGATGCCGAAAAAAAAAAGCCCCCGGAAGAGGTTAGGGGGTGAACCTCTTCCGGGGGCAGGGGCCTGGAAGCCGCGCGTTGGAGGACGACAAGGATCCAGGTGCCAAGGGTGAGGGTAACATCTTGGCACGGCGGGGGCAAGCGTGTATCCTCGTTTTTATGCACGAGGCGTACCTCATCCG
>ERZ1292623.1871-Hain-H51-01um-R1-1871-length-19592-cov-20_pt1 | contig 19592 bp, 21 predicted proteins | sample MGYA00564398_ERZ1292623 | MGnify/ENA primary metagenome ERZ1292623 (study PRJEB36523, sample SAMEA6512633) | groundwater metagenome | collected 2019-01-07 | study: AquaDiva: Metagenomics assemblies of 32 groundwater samples | reverse complement strand
TGGCATTTATCCGAAAGCGAAAGGGGATTCAGTTTTCAGAAAGATGAGCCGTTGGACATGAGATATTCGGAAAAAGAGAAATTGACCGCCAGAGAAATTATTAATCAATGGCCACCGGAAGAGATAGAGAAAATTTTGCAAGAATTCGGCGAAGAAAAATTCAGCCGGCCGATTTCCAGAGCGATTATAGAAGCGAGAAAGAAAAAACCGATTATCAGCACTTTCCAATTGATTGAAGTTATAAAAAAGGCGGTTCCGTTTTGGTATCAGCATGGAAGGATTAATTTCGCCACCAAGACTTTTCAGGCTTTGCGGATTGCGGTCAATGACGAGCTTGGAAATTTAGAAGCGGGATTAAAACAAATACCCCAGGTTTTGAAAAAGGGGGGTCACGGAGTGGTAATTTCTTTTCATTCCCTTGAAGACAGAATCGTAAAGAACAGATTCAAAGAGCTTAAAAAGGATGGAATTGTTGAGATTATTACTAAAAAACCGGTCCGGCCGACAACGAATGAAGCGACGGAAAATCCCCGCTCCCGAAGCGGAAAATTAAGAGCGATAAAACTAATAACTAATGATTAAAATAAAACTCCAAAAAATAAATTTAATACTTTTGTTTTTTGCTCTGTTTTTGTTAAGTTTTTATATTTATCAGACGATTTCGATTTCTTCCGGAAAAATCGGTTTGATCCATTCTAAAAAAGAATTTTTAGAAAGAAAAAATAATTTAAGCGTTTCGATTTCGAGTTTGAAAAGCCGTGATGATTTCGATCCCAATTTTATAAAAGAAAATTTCAAAATGGCCGAAATAGAAAAATTTGATTATATTATCCTTGGTCCTTCGGAATTTGTTTTAATAGAAAATAGTTCCGGCGGACAAAGACAGTGAGCCCCGTTAGAGACCCGATTTAAGAATGAGACTCAATTTTTTAATCTTTTTATTTATTTTTTTGTTTTCTTTCGCAATTTACAGGATTTTTGATTTAAGCGTCAACCAGTACGGTTTCTTTTCGGAAGTGGCGGCTAACCAAAAAAGCTACGGATCCCAAGACAGCGCCCTAAGAGGGGAGATTTTTATAAAAGAAGACTTTAACGGCCAACTGGCCACCTTGGCGACGAACCGACCCTCTTCCGGTTCTTTTGATTTATATTCAAGATTTTATCCGGAAGGGACTTTGGGCTCTTCGGTGGTCGGGTTTCTCGGCTTTCAGGATAAGAACCGGATCGGCCAGTACGGCCTTGAAGAATACTATGAAACCTGGCTTTCCGGCCAGGTTGGTTTTAAAAATTTTTTGAATAAAGTCGGCCTGGCTCATGGTTCGACTCCCGGCAGTTCTCTTATTCTGACGATTGATAAAAATGTCCAGTTTTTCATAGAAACTAAACTGAAAGAACTGGTCCATAAATGGTCGGCCAGCGGAGGGAGCGTGATTATTCAGAATCCTCAAACCGGCGCCATTTTAGCCATGGCCGGTTATCCTAATTTTAATCCTAACCAATATTCAAAATATCCCCTTGGAAATTTCATCAATCCGAACATTCAGAGTTCGTTCGAGCCGGGCTCTTCTTTTAAGCCGATCACCATGGCCGCCGCTTTGGACGTTGGCCGAGTTAATCCGGAAACTACTTTTTTTGATTCCGGCGAGGTTAAAGTCGGTAGTTCAACGGTCAGAAATTACGATTTAAAAATCAACGGCTACCAGACTATGACTCAGGTTCTTGAAAAATCAATCAACACCGGCGCGATTTTCGCCATGCGTCAAACCGGCCACGAAAAATTTTTGGAGTATATAGAAAGATTCCAGTTCGGAAAAAAGTCCGATATTGACTTAGCTGGAGAGGTTTCAGGCGATATCAGAAATCTTTATACCGGCCGGGAGATAAATTTCGTTACTGCTTCTTTTGGCCAGGGTGTCGCCTTGACTCCGCTCCAGCTCGTCAATTCTTATTCTGCCATCGCCAACGGCGGGAAACTTATGCGTCCTTACGTGGTTGAAAAAATAATCAAGCCAAGCGGCGAAAGCATCGAGGTAAGGCCGGAAGTAATCGCTGAGCCGATTACTCCGGAAACAGCCAAAACTCTTGGATTAATGCTGGTTTCGGTCATAGAAAACGGTTCAATCAAAAAAGCGAAAGTCCCGGGCTATAAAATCGCCGGCAAAACCGGCACGGCTCAAGAAGCCAAGAAAGACGGCGGCTATTCCGATTTTTTCATTCATAATTTGGTGGGTTTTGGTCCGGCCGAAAACCCCCGCTTTACCATTTTACTGAAACTTGACCGGCCCAAAGGGATTGAGACAGCGGCCGTGAGCTTGGCTGACGCTTTTGGCGACATTGCCAGATTTCTGATAAGTTATTACGGGATAGCGCCAAGTACGGAATAAATCCTAAATCCTAATATCTAAATCCTAAACATAAATGCATCATTTACTTCAAGTAATCCTCCGTATTTTATCTAGGGCCGTTATCAGAAAGTATAACCCTTTAGTTATCGGCATTACTGGTTCGGTGGGGAAGACCTCGACCAAGGATGCGGTTTTTGTTGTTTTGAAAAGCAAATATTCAACAAGAAGATCAATTGGCAGTTTTAACACCGAAGAAGGTTTGCCTATAACTATTCTTGGGGATTGGAACGAGAAAGATCTTCTGCCGATAAGCAAATTTGGTTCGCCCGGGAAAAAATTCAAAAAAATATTTCTTTGGATAAAAATAATTTTGGCCGGGTTTTTAAATTTAATTTTTCTCCCAAAATCAAAATATCCGGAAATTATAATTTTGGAATACGGAGCTGATAGGCCGGGGGATATTGATAAATTAGTCAGAATTGCAAGACCTAAAATCGGGGTAGTCACCGCTGTCGGCGAGCTTCCGGTCCATGTTGAATTTTACTCCGGTCCGGAAGAAGTGGCTAAAGAAAAATTAAAACTGGTTCAAGCTCTGCCTTCCGACGGATTTGCGATTTTAAACCATGACGATGATATTGTTTTTAGAATGAGAGATTTAAGCCGGGCCGAAGCGATGACTTACGGTTTTAATGCCGGCGCCGATGTCAGAGCTTCTGACTTTATGTATTTTATTGAAACTGGCGATAAAATTGCCGGAGGGTTTTCTTTTAAGTTGAATTATGGAAAAAATATGGTTCCTTTTCGTCTGATTAATGCCCTTGGCCGGCATCAGGTTTATGCCGTTTTGGCGGCGGCGGCAATCGGCCTTCATTTAGGCATGAATCTGGTTGAAATTTCGCAGGCTCTTGAGAAGATGGAATTTCCCAAGCAAAGGATGAAGCTTATAAGGGGAATTAAAAAATCGCTGATTATTGATGATTCATATAATGCTTCGCCTTTATCTACCCATGCCGCTTTAGACACTCTGAAGGAATTCGGCGGTAAAGTCATTGCCAAAACCGGCGCTGCAAGATTGATTGCGGTTTTGGGCGATATGCGGGAGCTTGGAGTTTTTACCGAGCGGGCTCATCGGTTGATAGGGAATCTGGCGGGAGAAAGGGCAGAATATCTTTTTACCATTGGCCCGGCCGCTAAATTCATCGCTGATTCGGCCTTTAACCAGCTTCCCAAAGAAAATATAATGAGTTTCAACGATGCCGACGAAGCTAAAGAAGCAATCCGTGCTTTTATTCGGGAAGGAGATATTATTTTAGTGAAAGGATCGCGGGCAATGGAGATGGAGAAGATAGTCGAAGTTTTGGCTATACCTTAGATTTTTTATTGATAAGCACCGTCAGTCGTGATTTTCTGCGGCTGGCGGTCCGGCTGTGGAGAAAGCTTTTAGAGGCTTTGTCAATGATTTTTTGGGCTTGAGGCAGTAATGATTTGGCTTCTTCTTTTTTCCCTTCGGCTACAAGCTTTTTTATTTTTTTCACCATATCTTTAACCGCCTCTTTTTTTTGGAGGTTTCGTTCGCGCCTTCTTAAGGACTGCCTTACGGCTTTTTTAGCTGATTTAGTTATTGGCATAACAAAAGGAAGATTAGCATAAACATACAAAACCTTCAATAATCATTTGACACAGTTTTCTTTTTCCCCTATTATTTTTTATTAAGTACATTGGAAGGGGGTGAGAACAGTGGGGGTATTTTGTTCGGAAGACATCACAAAGCTTTCATTGCCGGAGATGATGAATGTTTTATCTTCCAGAGTTCGCGATGCAATTCTGCGTCGCGAAGAGGCTCATAGTCGGGCATACCGGGAGAAATTGAAAGAGGTTCTACTCCAGGTTTACGCCAGGCTCGGGCTTCTTCGAGCCGAGATCGAAGCCGATCTTGACATCAACCCTAGAGTGAATTAACATCCATTTCTTCGGAGGCTTTTGATGTCACTAGTCCCCAAAGACTCCCGGGAGCCAGAGCAAGCGCGGCCAACACGCTCGCAAAGTGCTTCCGGGGGTTTGTCATTTATGCTCTCTTTTTAATTTTAAAATCTGTTCTCTTATCATCAGAGCTGTTTCAAAATCAAGTTGTTTAACCGCTTTGGCCATGGTTTTTTCGAGTCCCTTGATTGTTTCATCAAGGCCATACCAAGCCGTCGAACCGGACTTATCCGACCAATCGGTTCGATGGGTCTTTGATGGCAGATCAAAGTCTTTTATCGCTTTTTTGATTGATCGAGGAATAATGTCGTTTTTCTTATTATAATTTTCCTGGATTTTTCTTCGGCGAAGAGTTTCTGAGATCGCTTCTTTCATTGAGCGGGTGGTTTTGTCGGCGTATAAAATAATGTGGCCGTTTAGGTGTCTGGCCGCCCGGCCCATAGTCTGGATTAAAGTAGTGGCGTTTCTCAAGAATCCTTCTTTGTCGGCATCGAAAATGGCTATTAAAGAAACTTCCGGCAGATCAAGCCCCTCTCTTAAAAGATTGACTCCGACGATCGCGTCGTATTGGCCGGTTCTCAAACCTTTGATAATTTCAAGACGGTCAAACGTTTTGATTTCGGAGTGGATATAATTGACTTTAATTCCTTTGTCGGCCAGATATTCGGCCATGTCCTCGGCCATCCTTTTGGTTAAAGTAGTGACTAAAACCCTTTCGTCTCCGGCGATTCTTTTTTTAATTTCCTTGATTAAATGTTTAACCTGGTTTTCAGTTTTTCTGATTTCAATGGTCGGATCCAAAAGCCCGGTCGGCCGTAAGAACTGCTCCACTAGCCCCTGACGCCCGGATTTTTTAAGTTCATGTTTGGCTGGCGTAGCTGAAACATAAACCACCTGGTTGATTCTTTTTTCAAATTCTTCAAAGTGAAGCGGCCGGTTATCCAAAGCCGACGGCAGGCGAAAACCGTATTCAACCAGAGTTTCCTTTCTGGATTTATCGCCTCTAAACATTCCTTTAAGCTGGGAGATGGTGATGTGGGATTCATCAATTATGGTCAAGAAATCGCCTTTAGTTTGGAAGAAATTGAGCAAAGTGAAAGGCGGCTGACCGGGTTTTCTGAAATCCAGGTGGCGCGAGTAATTTTCAACCCCATGGCAGTAGCCGGTTTCCTTGATTAAACGTAGATCATAAAGAGTTTTCTGAGTTAGGCGGCGGGCTTCAAGTATTTTTCCTTGTTTTTTAAGCTCGTTAGTTCTTTGGTTTAGTTCGGCTTTTATATTTTCAAGAGCGATTTCAATTCTTGAATCGGGAGCAATCCAGTATTTAGCCGGAAAAATTTTTGTTTCCAGAATTCTTTGGTAGTTCGGTTTTTGAAATTCAATCTCGTCGGGATGGTTCACTCCGGCTTCGTAAATTCTAAAGACTTTGTTTCCCCTAAAAACAATTTTATTAAGCCGGCCGCCGTCAGCAGAAAAAACTTCAACTTCGTCTTTGGTGTTTCTAAACCCGCTTCTTTTAAGTTCATAATCTTTGCCGTATTGAAGCCGGATCAGATTTTTAGCCAGTTCAGGCAGGTTTATTTTCTGGCCTTCAAAAATTTCCAAACTTAATTTTTTATAGTCTTCCGGAGAACCTAAATTATAGATGCAGGAAACAGAGGCAACAATAATGACGTCATCTCGGCTTAAGAGCGCTTGAGTGGCGCCGTGCCTCAAGCGGTCTATTTCTTGGTTTATTTTAACGTCTTTTTCAATGTAAGTGTTGCTAGCGGGAAGATAGGCCTCGGGCTGATAGTAGTCGTAGTAGCTTACAAAATAGTGGACCGAGTTTTCGGGAAAAAAGTCCTTGAGTTCCTGATAAAGCTGGGCGGCCAGAGTTTTATTGTGAGAAATCACCAAAGCCGGTTTTTTCAATTCGGCGATGACATTGGCTATAGTAAAAGTTTTTCCGCTGCCGGTTACGCCGAGCAGGGTCATATCTTTTTGGCCGTTTTTAAGTCCGCTTGTCAGTTTATTTATTGCTTGAGGCTGATCACCGGTGGGTTGGTAAGTTGAATGAAGTTTGAACATAGTTTAAGCTGAATATTGATGATATCTTTTCTAAGAGGCAAAATTATTGAACTCGGCAAAAACCACATGGTTCTTGACGTTCAGGGAGTCGGTTACCGGCTCCATATGCCAGTTAAAGCGTTAAATAGTTTAGCAAAAATAATGAGTGAGGTCAAGGTTTACACCCAGATGCATTTTAACCAGCGTGAAGGTGCATCCGAACTTTACGGCTTCATTAAAAAAGACGATCTGGAAGCTTTTAATCTTTTGACTTCAATTTCCGGAATAGGCCCGAAAAATGCGATGCATATATTATCATCAATGGAAATAGGGGAGTTGGCCGCCGCGGTTTCAAATGAAGATGACGACTATTTGAGAAAAATTTCCGGGCTCGGCCCCAAAACCGCCAAAAGACTGATAGTTGAGCTTAAAGACAAAATAGACAAAACTGTCTTCGCCCAATTCGCCAAAGTTGATTTAGGTCAGGAAAGTGAAGCCATGGATGCTTTGATTTCTTTAGGCTACTCCAAGAACTTGACTATCGAAGCTTTAAGGAAAATTTCAAAGAAGAATATCAGTGTGGAATCAAAGGTGAAAGAAGCCCTTAAAATTTTAAGCAGATCCTGAAATGTTCCGGGAATTTTTTCTTTTGGAAAAAACTTTAAGCCTTGGTCGTAGTGTAATCCCCCGGCCAGTTTTTGATTTTTTCCAGCCCTGGTATCACGGAATACTGGCTTTGTCAGGCGCGGTTATTTTTAGTTGGCCGAGCCGGAAGATAAAAGTCATCGGCGTTACCGGAACCAAAGGCAAGTCAACTACGGTTTTTTTAATCGCCAGGTTTTTGGAAGAAGCCGGCTATAAAACAGCAGCCATCGGTTCTTTGGGATATAAAATAGGGGATAGGGAATGGCCTAATAATTTGAAAATGACCATGCCGGGCCGGTGGAAAATCCAGAAATTTTTGGCCCAAGCGGTTAAAGAGAATTGCCGGTTCGCGGTTTTAGAAGTGACTTCAGAAGGGATAAAGCAGAAAAGGCATCTGGGCTTGAAATTTGATGCCGCAGTTTTCACTAATCTGGAAAAAGAGCATATTGAGAGCCACGGATCGTTTGAAAAATACTATCTGGCCAAACAGGAACTTTTCAAGAGGACGAAGAAGAATCATGTCTTGAACGCCGATTCGCCGTATGTTGATTTGTTTTCAAAATTTAAGGCCGAGAATAAAGTTTTTTACGGTTTAAAGGATTATAATTTTGAAAGCAGTCTTCAGGGCGATTTTAATAAATATAATATTCTAGCCGCGGCCGAGACGGTTAAAAATTACGGAGTCAGCCCGGAAATAATCCAAAAATCCTTAGATAAGATAAAAACGATTCCGGGAAGGATGGAATTTATAGAAACTGGCCGGGATTTTAAAGTCGTGGTTGATTACGCTCATACGCCGGGATCTTTGGAAGCGGTGTATCAGACGTTAAAAGAAAGTTTAAAGTTTAAAAGTTCAAAGTTAATTTGTGTTCTTGGAGCGGCCGGAGGAGGAAGAGACAGATGGAAAAGACCTATTTTCGGCCGTCTGGCCGAAAATTACTGCGACCGGATAATCCTTGCCGATGAAGACCCATACGACGAAAACCCGGAAGAGATTATCAAAGAAATTAAATCGGGGATTACGAATTATGAATTAGGGAGTTTTTATAAAATTCTTGATCGGAAAAAAGCGATAGAAAAAGCGATTGCTTTGGCTGATAAAAATGATATAATAGTGATAACTGGAAAAGGTTCGGAGAATTCCATGGCCGTTGCCGGAGGCAAAAAAATTCCGTGGTCTGACAAGGACGTTGTTTTAAATTTGTTAAAAGAATTATGATTACCCGGTCTAAAAAATTTGAAGTTTTGGAACGAGGCGTTGATTTGAAGTTTAAAGTTTTTGGTTCTTCACCGAAAGAACTTTTTAAAAACGCCCTTTATGTTTTGGGATATACTCAAAAACCGAAGATAGTGGAGCAGTCGGCGGTCGGGGCGATTATCGGAAGGTTGAGAGGCAGAAGAATATCCGAAGATTTTTTGATTGAGTCAATGGATTACAATACTCTTTTAGTTGATTTTTTAGGCGATGTTTTATCCCGTTCTGATTCTCAAAACGCCGTTTTTTTTGATGTAAAGTTCACGGCTTTTTCAGAGAATAAGATTGAAGGCCGGATTTACGGAGTTAAAGTAGATGATTTTTCAAAAAATGTAAAAGCGGTGGCTTATCATGAAATCGACGTAAAGGAAGTTGAGCCGGGAAAGTGGGAGAGCTTAATGGTTCTTGATATTTAAATCAAGTTTCGCAATACTTAGTTAAACTTTATGGATTCAGAAAAAAATCAGCAGCTTTTTTGGTTTTTAACCGTTTTGATTCTGTCTTTATTCGCCGGAGCGGTTTTCTTTTTTAGCAGGGATCTGCCGAAAAATCAGCAGGCTAATTTTAACGGGCCGAAATTTTCAAGCCGCGTCTACACTGTTTTTTACACCAGCGGCGTTTTTAGCCCGACCAATCTTCAGATTAACGTCGGCGACACGGTCAGATTTTTGAATGATAGCATTTTAGCCATCAGAGTTGTTTCTGATCCGCATCCGGCTCATGATGATCTGCCCGGCTTTGACAGCATCTCCGATATTCCGGCTCAAGGGGTTTTTTCTTTCACTTTTACCAAGCGGGGCATTTTTGATTATCACAACGAAAAGAGAATCGAACAAAAAGGCACGATTATCGTGAAGTAAAAAATGGACGAAAGCCTGTATCGGCTATACCCCGAGCTAAAACTTCCACACCCAGATTGAGTTCCCGATCACGGCTACGGGTTTAAAGCCGTCAAGCCACGCGTAACTGGTTTCGGGATTTTGGCGGCTGTTCATATAAAAAGTTCCTGAAACGGCTAAATATCCGCCGCCGGTTTGGTTTATAAAATCCTGCGCGTTTTTATATTGTCCGGCCGTGAGCCATTGAAATTTTGGCCCTAAATAATAAACTGGATCAGACCAGCCAAAATAATCTAAATGAATCTTGTCTACATTATTTTCTTCGGCCCATTGCGAGAGCCGCTTCAAATCTTGGCCCCAATCCAAGTTTGAATCCACCACATAGCGATAGCCGCCAGAAGGCCCACCAGCAAGCTGGTTAAAGTAAGTTAAGTAATATGGCCAGACGAGGATGTTTTCGTAGACATACCAAGTAAATAAAATAGTAAGTAGTAAATAGTAAGTAGTAAATAGATTTTTTTTATTCTTTAGAAAATTTAATAAATTATTCAATTGCCCAGATACAAGAATTATCGCAAAAGGGTAGGTTGGTAAAAGATGCCTAACCCCGATATTGAGGTTGCTTTCGATACTCGTCGTCCAATAAATTATAAGCCACAAAAGCATTGCGAATTCCGTAAAATGATTGCGGATCAAATTCGTAAGATTTGAAATTTGAGGCTTGAAACTTTTTTTAAAATTAACTTGCCGCGACAAAAATATAAGAGCAATTATTACAAGTATAAACCAAGCCAGAGGTTCTTTAAGCGCGTAAACCACCGGAAAATAATATCGCCAGCCGACATTGGAAACTTCGCCTAAAAAATAAGTCGTGTTTCCGCCGCTGGATCGCTGGGTGGCCATTAAAAGACCAAGAGCGTATTGTTCCAAAGCTCTAATGGCCGGTTTATCTGCCATCCATTGGATCATTCCTTTTAGAGTCTCATTTCCGTAAGAGCCGATAAGAAATTGGGTGTCAGCCAGTTGGCGTTCCGGCGGGTAGTTGAAAGTAAATAGATAATAAACCGGCCAGACGATGAGAATGAAGCCGATAGCGAAAATACAAATAGCAAAAAGCGAATGGCGAGCGGCTGATTTTAATTTTTTATTGTCATGAGATATCCCATAAATAAAAGCTAGGATTAAAAAATAGGGGATTAGCAGGAAAGTTGAAAATTTGGTGAGCATGGCGACGCCAAAAACAATTCCGGCCAGCCATAAATTTTTTTGACTCTGACTTTCAAGATATTTTATAAAAAAATAAGTTGCGAAAATTACGCCGAAAAGAGCCGGCAGATCAGTGGTTACGAAGCGGGAATGAGCCAGGACCGTCGGCGAAAAAGAAAACAAAGCCAAAGCGGTTAAAGCGGCTAAGCGGCCGTATAATTTTTGGGTCCATTTGTAAATTAAAACCGCAGCCAGAACAAAAAAGAGAAGCATCGAAAACTTTACTGTTTTAGTGATTAAATCGGCGTTGTTATCCGATTGAAAAACCAGAGACCGGCCAAAATCCCACTGGCCGTTAATGTTTTCAAGCCAGAATCGGGTTTCAAACGCATTTTGTTTTAAATCTAGAAACAAAAGAGGCATGGCAGCTAAGGCTTTAGCCAAAGGCGGATGCTCCGGATTTAAACGGTAATCCAGTTTCTTAATATAGCTATAGCCCGAGCCGACATGAGGGATTTCGTCAACAATCAGAGAATCGTTCCAGAAGCTGGTAATTGCTAAAATTAAGCTTGTAATTATAATTCCAGCCGCAATTAGTCCTGGTCTAGTCATATTTAATCAGAGGTAAAATAACCGCGTTTTTTTCTTTAATAAATTTTTCTTCTTCGGGCAGAATATAAAACACATTTTTCTCTTTCTGTCTTTTTTTGGTGTAAGTTTGAGTGATGAACATTACGGTTTGGGCTGACATCGGGATTCCATCTACTAAAATTCCGTCAGTATTGACTACTACGTATTTCGGTACTTCTTTGGGCAGTTGATTTATTTGTTTTCCCACTTCAACAAAATCGGCCGAAAAAGCGTTTTGGACTTCCGGTCTTTTGGCCCATTGGTTGAAGTATTTGTCGTATTCAACAATGCCGATGGCGGCTAAAAGTATTATCAGGGCCGCGCCTATAATCAGCCGGCCTTCGGCTTCTTTTTTGTAAGGCGATTCAAGGGGATGAATGTCTTTTTCGCGGTACCAGTGGATTAAAGTTTCAAAAAACCACCAGGTGCCTTCAGCTGCGAAAATCATCACTACTGGCAAAACGCCGATTAAGCGGAGGGCGTGGGGGATTCCTTCGTGGGTGAGAGCTGATGGCAGAAGCATTATGGAAAACCATGAAAGAAGTAAAACATGCAAGGCAGCCGGATGGCCGTGTTCCCGCCATTTTTTGAAGCATTTAGCAAAACTTTTTAGAAGTCCGATTATGAAAAACGCGCCAACGAGCCAAAAGAGAAGAGGGGAACCAGAAAAATTATGGCGCCAGTTAAAATCGCCGGTAAAATTGAATGAAGCCAGAGTCAAACCCAAGCTTTTGAAAAATTCTTTGATCGGTTCTTCGGCTTCAAAAATTGAAACCTGTCCGCCCCGGCCGATGAAATCATTGGGATTTTGCCAGAAATAATACAGAATCGGCAGAGCCACGAAAAAAGCCACAAGGAAAAATAAAGCAAACCGCCGCAAAAACCCGTTTCTTAATTCCAAATATTGATCAAGACCGTAGTCTTTTTTGATCCGCCACCAGTAAGTCAGTAAAACTAAAACAATAATAAATGGTACGAAGCGGAAAGCGATATAGGTGTGAAATCCGAGTCCGAAAATCAGGCCGCTTAAAGCAAAATTCTTGAATTTAAAATTTCTTAATCCTCGCCACAAAAAATAAAATCCCCAAACCATTAAAAAAGGAACCATAATCGCCCGGAAGCCGATTCTTGAAAAAACAACGTGCCAGAACGAAACCGCCAAATAAAAGCTTGCGATGGAAGCGATTTGCCAGTTGAAAAGCAATCGGACTAAAAGATAAAGTCCTGATACCGTTAAGAATCCGAATGTGGCCGAAACGGTTCTTAAAACCCAAGGCTCGGCTCCGAAAAGTTTCAAGAACAAAGCCTGGATATTTATGAAAAGCCCTTCCCGGCCGTTATTTTCCGGATAAAAAACTTTGTAGTCGCCGGTTTCCAAAGCAATTAGGGCGTTGTTTCCGTTTATGGCTTCGTCCGGATAGAGCCCGGGCGGAATCAATTGGATATCCTGAAATCGAAAAACAAAAGCCACTGCCAGAATTATGATTAGAATCCATTTTTCTTTGGCGCCGGGCATGGTATATTCATTGTATAATGTTTGAAATTATATTTACAGTGATTCTGTTGATTTTTATTTTCTGGGTTTTCTTTTCCTATAACAGGATTCATGAAAAATTTTCTCGGAGCGTAAACATGGCCCTTTTTTCAATAGATGACCCGGAAGATTTTATCGACCACGCCGGCCTGCTTGAAATTTTCAGGCATCTTCATCAGGAAAAGTGGAACCGTTTTCTTTTTGGCGACCCTTATATCGCCCTTGAAAAAGTTGTCAGGCCAAGCGGTATAAGATACCACATTGCTATTCCCAAAAACTGTGAAAAGATACTGGAAGGCCGGCCCGGCCTTTCTAAAATTAATGATCCGTTTATTCCTCGGAATAAATTTTACTCGGCTGCTTACTTCAGATACCTACCTAAAAAAATAAATTTTGACAATCCGAAATTGAACGAAGACGAAGGAGCGGTCTTGCAGATTTTGGTCCGCCATCTCCATTGGATAAAAGAAAAGGCGGTTTTTGAATCAAATCTGGAAATTTTGGTCTGGGCAGATTCAAAGGAAAGGGCCAGAAAAATTTTAGGTTTAAAATCAAGCAAGCCGGCGGTTTTTGACTTTTTCCACAGAATTTTTGAGAATAGAGAGAGAGTCAGAATTTCGTTTAAAGAGCTGAAAGATGTTTTCTTGAATTGAAATTTTCAAAAAAAGATTTATTATTCAGTCTAATTACCGGTTTTTACACCGGCTTTATCGCTTGGCGGATATTCGACTTTTTACAGATTCCTTCAGTGAACGGTTTTTCTTTTGCCTGGTTAATGGTTTTTGTGCCGGTTCTTTGGGTTTTAGGGGTTAATTTAGGCTATTTTTTAGGGAGATGGTTTAATTTTTTCAATCAATTCGGTAAGTTTGCGGCCATCGGTTTTACCAACGCGGCCGTGGATTTCGGAATTTTAAATCTTCTAATATTTTACTCGGGCTCGGCCACCGGAGTTTTGTTTTCGGTTTTCAAGGGGATTTCTTTTACGATTGCGGCGGTGCACAGTTATTTTTGGAATAAATTCTGGACTTTTGAGGCGAGCAAAACCGGAGTCAGCAGTCAGGAATTTTTCAAATTTTTCAGCGTTATTTTCATCGCTACTTTAATTAATGTCGGAACAGCTTCAATCGTGGTCAATGTTATCGGTCTTCAATTCGGGTTTAGCGAAGAAGCTTGGGCCAATATCGGCGCAGTTATTGGTTCAGCCATAGCTTTAGCAGTCAGCTTTGTCGGTTTTAAAAAAGCGGTGTTTAAGAAGTAAAAAATTTAACTAGTATGGATTTAGCTTTATACCGCAAGTATCGTCCTAAAAAATTTTCCGAAGTGATCGGGCAGGAGCATGTGGTGAAGTCGCTTCAGGGCGGACTGGAGCTTGGCAAAATCGGCCATGCCTATCTTTTTATTGGGCCGCGGGGAACTGGAAAAACAACGATGGCCCGGCTTTTGGCGAAGACGTTAAACTGTGAATCAGGAATCAGAAATCAGGAATCAGGGGCAAGAGATTCAGAGCCGTGCAATAAATGCTATATTTGCAATGAATTCAACGAAGGCCGGAATCTTGATTTGACTGAAATAGACGCTGCTTCAAATCGGGGGATAGATGAAATAAGAAGCCTTAGAGAATCGGTTAGGTTCGGGCCGACTCATTCAAAATTCAAGGTTTATATAATTGACGAGGTTCATCAGCTGACCGACGCCGCTTTCAACGCATTGCTTAAAACGCTTGAAGAGCCGCCCAGCCATGTGATTTTTATTCTGGCCAGCACCGAACCGCAAAAAATTCCGGAAACAATATCCAGCCGGACTCAAGAGTTTTATTTTCGCAATCTCACCCAGAGCCAGATATTGGAAAAACTTGTTAAAGTGGCTGGAGCCGAGAAGCTGGATATTGATGATGAAGCTTTGCGGATTGTGGCCTTATCCGGACATGGTTCTTTGCGCGATGCCGAAAGTAATCTCGCGAAGCTAATAAGTTTCGGAAACAAAAAGATAACTTTGGCCGAGGCTCAAGAAGTTCTTGGTTTTATCCCATTCAAGGCCTTTTACGATTTTACCGGCCTGTTTATTTTAGGCAAACGTGAAGAGGCGGTGAATTTCATAAATAATTTATATGATCAGGGGCTAGATCTGGAAGAATTTTCAAAATTATTCATTGGCTACTTGAGGAAGCTTTTAATTTCTAACCTTAACCCGGCAACATTGGTTAGTTTTGCCGGTTATAATCAGGAAGAGGCGAGGCTGGTTTTAAGCCAGGCCAAAATTTTAACCAAAGACCAAATCGTCCGGTTGGTCAGGATTTTTATGAGAGCGAGAGATGAGATGAGAATTTCGCCGATTCAGCAGCTGCCGCTTGAATTGGCGGTGATTGAATACTTTGAAGTTTGAAGATTGATAAAATCAATAAATTAAGCTAAAATATACTAAATTTTGCCGGGTAGTGTAACTGGTAACACGTCTGCCTTTGAAGCAGAAGACTCTAGGTTCGATCCCTAGCCCGGCAGCCATCGAGGATTTGTCAAAGAGTTGGAAGTCGCCTCGCTTCGCTCGGCGATTAAATCATAAGGAGAATTGGGCTTAAAAATCAGTTGGCGATTCTGGAGAATATGGTTCGAGCCGATATTTTTAAGAAATGAAGTCATTTCAGAATAATTATCTGATTCAAGCAAAGTATTGGCTTTATTCAACGATAAAATGAACTCTTTGGCCGGTTCGAGCCAGGATAAACCCTTTTGTTCAAAATCTCTCATTTTCTCTTGAATCTCGACTTTGGAATTGAGTATTTTTTGCTTTTTGAGCGCATATTCGTCTTGCGATAATCCTTTGGCGAGATAAAGGTCTAATAAATTATCAAGTTTCGTTTCTACCTCACCTAATTCTTGTTTGAGATTTTGAACAACAGTTTCAGCTTCTTCTTTTGCCGATATTTTGTCTTTCTCTAATTCGGCCAAAACTTTCTCCATATCTTGGCTCGACAAAGAAACTTTTTGAATATAGTTTTTGACTTGTTCTGTTAGCAGTTCTTCTCTCAAATATTTTTCGGCACAAAAGCCCTTTTTCTTGGTACAACGATAGTAATGATGGCCCTTTTTAATCTCGGCAGTTATTGAGCAACCACAAAAACCGCACTTCATTAAACCTAGAAACAAAAAGCGGTTCCTAATGGTTTTCTTTCTTGGTTTGCCTTTTTCCATCATTACTTCTTGAACCTTGTCAAAAAGTTTCTTTGAAATGATTGGCTCGTGGCTTCCTTCAAAAAATTCGCCGTTCATATATATCAAACCGTAATAAAATGGTTTTTTGAGAATATACTGGATATTGCTATGGGTTAAAACTTTTCCTTTTCTACTTCTTAAACCAATTTTTTCAGCAACCTTCCCCATTTCTATAAGGTTGTAATTTCCGGTGGCGTATAGCTCAAAAAGTTTTTTGATAAGCGGTGCTCTTTCAGGATCTAAAACCATTTTATGGGTAGTCAAATCGTTTAGGTATCCCGTTGGAGCAACTCCGACCATTTCTCCCCGGCGAATTTTTTGCCTCAATCCTCTTTTTACATTCTCGGAAAGATTATCTACATAATATTTGCTTTGTCCAAAAGCTATCTGAAGCATGAATTTGCCTTGGGGTGTGGCTTCAAACCAAAATGTAGGGAATTTTAACGATTTGATAATCTCTTTATCTATAAGGTAGATAATCTTTCCTCCGTCTATTGAATTACGAGCCAATCTATCAGGATGCCAAGAGAGTATTCCATCTGCTTTTCCTGATTCCAAAAATGACAACATTTCGGCGAACGAAGTTCGCCCAGGTTCTTTGGCAGTTTTTGCCTCTTGAAAAGAGGCGACAATTTCAAGTTTTTCTTTGGTGGCAAATTCTTTTAGCTCAACAAGTTGAGCTTCAATACTTAGCACCTGTCTGTCATCTTCTTCACTGCTTTTCCTCGCATATATTACATATTTGTTTGTATTCATATATTTTTATTAAAATTTTCTTTTACTTCCGACTTCAGAATCGCCAACTGATTTTTAAGCCCAATTCTCCTTATGATTTAATCGCCGAGCGAAGCGAGGCGACTTCCAACTCTTTGACAAATCCTCGATGGCTGAGTATCTTGAAGATAGTCCGAACCCATTTCGCCGCCTTCGGCGGCGGTGGCCAGAAATCTGAAAAATTGATTGGAAAAAATGAAGCGCAATTCTGAATCAAAAAATTGCCAAAGAACCTGTTAAAAATATCGGCTCGAACCATATTTTGTAGAAGCAGAAAAGAAAAATTTTATGGAGACAAGTAATCAACCAGTTAAAAAAGCTTATGCAATTTACCATGTTGGCTTGAAAGTTCTTCTCAAAAAAGGAGACGATTTTTTGTTTTTGACTGACTCCGTTGGCAAACATTTTGATCTGCCCGGAGGTCGCATAGATGATATTGAACACACTACTCCGCTTACCGAGGTTATTGTGCGAGAAGTTGGCGAGGAGCTTGGAGAAAGTATAAAGTATAAACTCGGTAAACCGGTGTTCCAGTTCCGTAGACATTTTGAAAGCAAGGGTTTGCACATTTTTCTTACTGTCTACGAAGCAGAGTATTTGTCCGGCGAAATTAAATTGTCTGCCGAACATAGCAACTTTCAGTGGATAAATCCCAGAAAAGTTGATTTGGAAGAGAAAGATTTTTTTCATAAAGAAGAATACCTTGCTTTCAAAAAGTATTTTGAGAATTTGATTTGATTGAATGGGTTTTGGGGAAAGAAAAACTTTCATAAGGATTTAAGAGTGAAAAATGGCCTAAAATAGGGTTTTTTTGTTGGTTTTTGGGTTGGCTTGACAAATCATATAGATTTGCTATAATATAAACATGATGCCATTCCGGCATTATAGGCCCTAGTGAGCCTTTTCCAAAAGGAGAATCACGATGGACAACAGTACCTTTTATGCGAAGATTGCGGAACTCGACAAGGCCTGCGACGGCGTTATGACTCTAGCCCGCAAGCATACTGCGGACAGAAAGACAGAAACCGTCGGCGGTTGGTGGCGACCCTTCGAGTTCAAGAGCGACCTTAACTGCTTCATTTGCGTCTTCGGTAAACCTGCCGATGACCCTGCTAAGAGCAATCCGTTCTGGAACGAGCTCTGGCAGTACGTGGAGCAGTACGGCGTCGACGTGCCTGCCTTCCGTAGCCGCCTCGTTTCCGAGCTGGTGTACGGTTGCGACACGGGTCTGATCGGAAAGGCCAGATTCCTGAGGACCGTCCGCGAGTTCCTCTGGGACGCCATCCACCGAACAGCCTAGCCCGCAACTTCGCCTGCCAACACGAGCCAGTTAGCAATGACTGGCTCTCCCACCAAAGTTTTTTACGAGTTAGAAATTTTTGGTGGGACAATCAAGTTCCACTGGCCCTAGCGAGCCAATTTCCGAAAGGAGAATCGCGATGAAAAAGGTGAGCATGTTCTTTTCAAGATCGGTGATGGACGCCGTGCGGAGCGAGCCAAGGCTGGCGATTCAGTTCGCCAATGCTACGGATCTGCTTCAGCGGGTCGTGGCCTATCTTGGCACCGGCCGGGATTGCGAGTTCGAACGGATTTTCCACTTCTGGTCGCCGTTCGGAAAGACTGACCCTTCGATTCGTGCCGAGTTCAAGGAACTTCTCGAAAAAGGTTTCTCGGGGGCTCACAGGATTGAAGCGTACTTCCGATTCTTCCCGGGTGCGGAAATGGGCTTCACCCTATCATCCTATCTTCGGGGTGAAAAAGAGGCTCATGACCGCTTCGACTTCCAACTCGGATAAGTCGTCGCCCGCCTGACTCGTGGGGTTGTAGCAATGCAACCCCTTTTCTTTTTCATAAATTCAAAGAACAAAGAATTTGCCGCCAAGACTGAAATTCGTTAGAATTTCAGTAAATCCGAATCTGCCAAAGAAAAACTTGAAATTGTCTGATTCAGAATTGCGATTCACTTTTTCCAGTCAATCTTTCAGAGTTTTGGCCACCGCCGCCGAAGGCGGCGAAATGGGTTCGGACTATCTTCAAGATACACAGCAGCCTTGTGAGAGTGACCGAGACGGCTAAAATGCTTGGTACGTCACAAAGTAACTATTCAGTCCAGGCATACCTGCTGCGCGCAGTATTCAGAACAAATATATTGCTCAACTTTTCGGATAAATGGCGATCAGCTGTCTAATAATTAGATCATCCCAAGAACTAATATATTTACTTTTGAAATCGAACCAAACTTTCATAAAATCATCGCGGTTGATTTTTCGCAGTTCTCCTATCTCCGGGTCTTGCATATATATATTCTCATTATCAAGGCCGACCACGACGGATAGATGGCCGTCTGGAACTTCAGCGATGTCGTAATCGATTCTACCCCGGGTAAACCAGTTCACAATGACCGGCGCCTTTTTATCAAGCCATTTCTGTATGTCCTCGAACGTGCTGTTGTTATTGATTTCAACGTTAAAGCCGAGGATCTCAGCCGCTCTCTTAATACCGGAATCATCAGTGCCAAGGTTGGGATCGGTACCGCATAATTTTGCGAGTCCCGCTTCGCTTTTTTCAACTCCGTAATACGCAAGGACCATTTTCAAACTCGCCGGACCGCACATACCGGCGTGGAGAGTTTCTTGGAAAGGTTGTATTGAAAGAAAAGAGGGCATAGTTTTTTTATTGCCAATGCCCTCATTATACTGTCTTCCGTCCGAAAATCAATCTCATCGGATTTTCTTGACAGAATACCATAAAATTATTATTCTGGGAAAACTATCGCTACATCGCTTGACGGCAACGAGCGGGCCAATAACGCGATTTGCATCACCAAAGGCGGGAAGGGAACCTTTCGCCAGATCACAGAAAAGTTTGACCTTCTTGCCGAGGTCGACTACCCGCTCGACGGATTCAGTGTCACCGTAACAGCAGGGAACTATCACTTGATTGATATCGATGTCGTTGATCTGGCTGCTGAAAGAGGTATGACCAATCTCGCGTTCGATTACGACCTCATCGGATTGGTCAACGTGCCTGTTGCAGAGCGAGTGGGAAAACTCATATATCTGAAGAGGTACGCGAACTCGCACGGAGTTGACTTCTTCGGCACATGGGATACTCCTTTCCGCAACC